>Ga0255756_1000526_pt1 | contig 46407 bp, 45 predicted proteins | sample 011ome_20_FD_179956 | JGI IMG/M metagenome (GOLD analysis project Ga0255756, IMG submission 179956) | Coastal salt marsh microbial communities from the Groves Creek Marsh, Skidaway Island, Georgia - 011509CT metaG (version 2) | ecosystem: Environmental > Aquatic > Marine > Intertidal zone > Salt... | reverse complement strand
TCGTTGCCAGGCAACGTTGCATATTCCAACGTGAGCGATTTATGGCATGGCATTGCGCTGAGCGGCCCGAAATCTCGCGATTTATTGGCTCGGATTTGCCGCGATGACGTGTCGGGCTTGGCCTTGAAATTTCGTGATACGCGGCACTGTTTCGTGGGCGGAGTGCCGGTGATCTTAAACCGCATCAGCTTTAGCGGTGAGCTGGGGTTTGAAATCTATTGCCGCCCGCATTATCTGCTGCGCCTTGCGCAGGCGATTGAAGATGCCGGGGGTGATCTTGGGTATCAGTGGTATGGCGCGCGGGCGCTTATGTCGTTGCGGTTGGAAAAGGGCTGGGGCGCCTGGGGGCTGGATTATCGCCCCGATTTTAATGTGGTTGAAAGCGGCCTTGATGAATTTGTGAATTGGAAGAAAGAATTTGTGGGCAAGTCAGCGGCTGCGGAACAAAAAGCCTCGGGTGCCCGGCGCAAATTGGTCAGTTTGGTGGTGGATGTTGACGGCATTGATGTTAGCAATGATGAAGCGATTTTGAAAAATGGCAGGGCGATCGGCTATGTCAGCTCTGGCGGATATGCCCATCACGCGCAAAAATCGATGGCAATGGGCTATGTAGAGATTGCCCATTCAGCGCCTGGCAGCCAGCTCGACATTGAAATTCTGGGGAAAATTTATCAAGCTGAGGTTTTGGGGGCGCCGATTTACGATCCAAATGGCGATAAGATGCGCGGCTAAATCTTAGGTATAAATTAAAAAAGGGGCCGCGCAGCCCCTTTTCTGGCTTAGACGGCCCAGTCAGAGACGGCCTTAATCTCAAGAAAATCTTCAATCCCCCAAGTGCCGGCTTCGCGGCCATTTCCCGATTGTTTCATTCCCCCGAATGGCGCACCCGCGCCGCGCGGCTTGCCATTCATTTCCACCATGCCCGAGCGCAATTTTCGCGCCATCCGATTGGCTTTTTGCGGATCTTGCGTTTGTACATAATTGGTCAGCCCATAGGTGGTATCATTGGCCATTTCGATCGCCTCTTCTTCCGTATCAAAGGGGATGATTGATAAGACCGGTCCAAAGATCTCTTCGCGGGCAATCTCCATATCATTGCGCACATCTGCAAAAATGGTCGGGCGTATGAAATACCCCCGATCAAAACCATCGGGGCGGCCGGGCCCACCGGCCACGAGGCGCGCGCCTTCGTCAATCCCCTTTTGGATCAGCGTTTGAATTTTGTTAAATTGCACTTCATTGACCACAGGGCCGATATGACGGCCTTCTTCATTGGCGGGGCCAATTGAAATACTATCGGCAGTGCTGATTGCGGTTTCAACGGCTTGCTCATAGATATCGCGCTGCACCATCATCCGGGTTGGGGCATTACAGGATTGGCCTGTATTGTTCATGCAATGCAAGACACCGCGCTTGACGGCTTTTTCATCCGCATCGGAAAACACAATATTGGCGCCTTTGCCGCCCAATTCCAGATGCACGCGTTTGAGCGTATCGGCCGCATTTTTGGAGATGATTATTCCGGCACGGGCTGAGCCGGTGAAGCTGACCATATCAACGTCTTTATGCACAGATAATTGGGTGCCTACGCCCACGCCATCCCCATTTATCAAATTAAAAACGCCGGCCGGGAAGCCTGCCGCATCCATACATTCTGCGAAAATCAGCGCGTTCAGTGGGCTTTCTTCTGAAGGTTTTAAAACCATCGTACAGCCTGCAATCGCCGCAGCGCCCACTTTAAGTGCGATTTGGTTGAGCGGCCAATTCCAAGGCGTGATCAAGGCACAAACTCCAACCGCTTCGTGAATGATCCGATCATTTGGGGCGTGATCGCCCAGCGCGTGATCAAATTGAAAGCTTTTGGCGGCGCGGATAAAGTTTTTCAAATGGCCGGAACCGGCACCAACTTGGCTGCTGCGGGCCATATCAATCGGCGCACCCATCTCCATGCTGGTGGCTTGTGCGAGATCTTCAACGCGGGTGAGATAGATATCTAATAGCTTTTCAACCAAGGCAATACGCGTTGCAACGGGGGTGTCCATCCATGCGGGCAAGGCGGCTTTGGCGGCACTGACCGCGGCGTCGGTATCGGCCTGCCCACCAAGCGAGATAACGGCGCATGGCGCTTCGGTGGTCGGGTTGATCACGTCATGGTCTTGGCCATCAAGCGGGTTTGTCCAAGCTCCATTGATATAGAATTGACGCTTTTCGATCATTGCAGATCTCCTATTCGAATAAATACATGCCAAAGCTTTGGCTTTGCGCAACTGTTTCAGGCCCGATTGAGATTAGCAAGAGCTGGCGTGTGAGGGAAGTCATATTGCTCGGATTGCCCAGCTTTATAGCATGTGACAAACCATCTCTTGGCGCAGCTATTTTGATGCGCTGGGCCTGCGTGGTTCCGTTTGCCGCAGGCAGCCGGTTTTGGCTCAAGATCTGATTGGGCGGTAGATTTTTCCGTGAATATGCATATAAATTTTTGGGCGTTAAGCCAATTTAATCTGGCAGGCGTTAATTGCTTATATACCGCTCTCATCAAGCTTTTAATGCTGTGGGTTCAGGCCTAAACACCAGCCAGGTGGGAAAGCTGTTTTGGGCCCGGCGTATAGCCAGGCCCAAAGACAAACATTATCCTGCAGACTCGTCTTTCTTTTCTTCAACGATTTCTGCGCCGGTTTCTTGATCGACCATTTTCATCGCTAAGCGAACTTTGCCGCGATCATCAAAGCCGAGCAGTTTGACTTTGACATCTTGGCCTTCTTTGAGAACATCTGACGGATGGTTCAAGCGGCGGTTTTCGATCTGGCTTACATGTACCAAACCATCGCGCTTGCCAAAGAAGTTCACAAAAGCTCCGAAATCAACGATTTTTACCACTTTGCCATCGTAAATCTTACCCACTTCGGGCTCGGCAACGATTGAGTAGATCATATCATAGGCTTTCTTGATCGACTCCCCGTCTGGAGAGGCGATTTTGATCACCCCTTCATCATTGATATCGACTTTTGCCCCCGAGACTTCCACGATTTCGCGGATTACTTTACCACCCGATCCGATGACTTCACGGATTTTATCCGTTGGAACGGTCATCGTTTCAATCCGCGGCGCGTGAACGCTGAACTCAGCGGCTTCGGTCAGAGATTTGGACATTTCATCAAGGATATGTAAGCGGCCCTCTTTGGCCTGCGCCAAAGCCTGTTTCATGATTTCAGGCGTGATACCGGCGACTTTGATGTCCATTTGCAATGAGGTGATCCCCTTGGCGGTTCCCGCCACTTTGAAATCCATATCGCCAAGATGATCTTCATCACCCAAGATATCGGTTAAGATTGCAAAATCTCCGCTTTCTTCCAAGATCAGACCCATCGCAACGCCGGCAACCGGGGCTTTCAAAGGAACTCCGGCATCCATCATTGACAAAGAGCCGCCACAGACGGAGGCCATGGAAGATGATCCGTTTGATTCAGTGATTTCTGAGACAACACGCACGGTATAAGGAAAGTCGGTTGCCGCAGGCAAAACCGCCTGTAGCGCGCGCCATGCTAATTTCCCATGGCCAATTTCGCGACGACCAGGAGGGCCCACGCGGCCCGCTTCACCAACCGAATAGGGGGGGAAGTTATAATGCAAAAGGAAGTTGCTGCGGGAATTTCCGTGCAACGCATCGATGATCTGCTCATCATCGCCCGTGCCAAGCGTGGTCACCACCAGGCCTTGGGTTTCGCCGCGGGTAAACAAGGCAGAGCCGTGGGTGCGCGGCAGCATGCCGGTTTCGCAGATAATTTCGCGCACATCGCTTGTGCCGCGCCCGTCGATACGTTTGCCTGTTTTTACCACGTCGCCGCGTAAAATGCCGGCTTCCAGCTTTTTCATCGCTGATCCGAGATTGGCATCGGCCAATTGCTCGTCGTTCAGCGCGGCCATGATAGTTGCACGCGCGGCCGAGACTGCGGCGGTGCGCTCTTGCTTATCGCTTAAGGCAAAGGCGGCGCGCATGTCTGCGTCACCTGCCGCTTTGATCGCTTCATAAAGATCAGCGTAATCGGGGGCTTCAAAATGGAACGGCTCTTTCGCCGCATCTTCTGCCAAATCGATGATCAAATCGATCACGGGTTGGATTTGCGCATGGGCAAATGTCACCGCGTTGAGCATCTCTTCTTCGGTCAGCTCATAAGCCTCTGATTCCACCATCATCACGGCGTCTTTGGTGCCGGCGACAACCAGATCCAAACGCTGATCTGGGTTATTGCGCAGATGATCCATATCATCGACAGTCGGGTTTAAAACATACTCACCATCGCTATATCCCACCCGGCATCCGGCGATCGGCCCCATGAATGGCGCACCAGAGAGTGTCAGCGCAGCAGAGGCCGCGATCATTGCAACAATATCGGGATCGTTCACTAAATCATGGCTCAGAACGGTACACATCACCAAGACTTCATTTTTGAAGCCATCTACAAAGAGGGGGCGAATTGGCCGATCAATCAAGCGCGCAGTCAAAGTTTCTTTTTCAGAAGGGCGCGCTTCGCGCTTGAAAAAGCCGCCTGGGATTTTACCCGCTGCGTAATATTTTTCTTGGTAATGCACGGTCAGCGGGAAGAAATCTTGCCCCGGTTTTTGCGCTTTTGCGAAGGTCACATTGGCCATCACTGAGGTTTCGCCGAGCGTGGCAATCACAGTGCCATCGGCTTGACGGGCCACTTTGCCCGTTTCGAGTGTCAGGCGTTCCTCGCCCCATTCGATTGATTTCGTCGTTACATTAAACATCTATGTTTCCTAATTAGGCCGATTGGCCATTTGCGTAGAGGGCGAATTCCCCCTGACCCCAATATCTTATATGTCGGGCGCTGGAGTCCGGGCGCCGGATTTCAGATAAAGGGCGTTTAGCCTAATTATGCAGTGATGGAAAGAGCTGCAAACGTGGTTTGCTTGGCACCAAGATTGCGCGATTAGGAGGCGCTTATCTTTGCCCTTATTATAGAAAAATGGCGCCTCAGAAGTGAGACGCCATTTGAAAATATCGTATCGTGAGCTTAGGTTTAGCGGCGGATACCCAAACGCTTGATAAGGTCTTGATACCGGCTTTCGTCTTTTGCTTTCACGTAATCCAGCAATTTGCGGCGCAAGGCGACCATCTTGAGCAACCCGCGGCGAGAATGGTTATCTTTTTTGTGGCTTTTAAAATGCTCGGTCAATGTCGTGATCCGAGATGTTAAAATGGCAACTTGCACTTCGGGTGATCCAGTATCGCCCTCTTTGGTGGCGAAGTCTTTCATCACTTTTGCTTTTTCTTCTGCAGTAATCGACATCGGGGTCTCCTTTGGTTAAGGGTTGATGGCGCAGGCCGGGATGTCGTCCAGCAGGGCCCGTGGAGTTCAGCCAAGCAGCGCCTGACTGAACCGGCGCTCTAATCGGTTTTGCTGCAAATGAAAAGCGAAAATTAGGCGTTTGCAGAACCATGGCGTAAAATAATGTGCGCCGCAGTCAGTTTTTCATCCGATAAAACCGATAGAATTGGGTTTTGATTGAGCCAAACCAAAGAGTGGCCAGCATTATTTTGGCTGATTTCTATAATTGGATCGGTTTGCTGCTGGTCGTTTATCCATATTTCGATATGGTCTTGGCGTGGGTTGAAATCGCTGATTTCGGTGAGATCTTCGGGCCCACTTGCAGCTGTGATGATTTGAAACAGATCCTGACCGGATCCGCCATGCAAGCTGTCAGCTCCGCCGCTTTGTAAAACATCATTTCCGGCGCCACCATTCAGAAAATCGGCAGTGGCTCGGGCTTCCTGCCCGATTAAAACATCATCTCCCGGGCCTCCAAACAGGCTATCGCTGCCCGCGCCACCCTCCAATCTGTCATCCCCATAGCCGCCCAGAAGCGCATCATTTCCCGCATCGCCCCGCAGATCATCATCGCCTTCGCCGCCTGAAAGCGTATCTTGTCCAGCTGCGCCAAAAAGCTGATCATCCCCCAAACCGCCAAAAAGCCTATCCGCGCCCGCGCCGCCGTTCAATATGTCATCCTCAGCATCTCCGCGCAGCTGGTCGTTGTGATCACCGCCCCAAAGGTGATCATTGCCTGCGCCGCCGATCAAAATATCAACACCAGCTCCGCCAGAAAGGCGATCATGGCCCGCATAGCCGTTGATCTGATCCGGGCCAATTGTGCCGGTAAGGTGATTGTCGGCGGCGTTGCCAGATTGTATGCTGCCCGCTGCGTCTGAACCTGTTAAAAAACGGCCTTCCTGCGTTTCGCGCGCGTCCAAGCCGTCATCCTCAAGGTCTTCTTTGTCTTCAAAGCGGCCATCGTCATCGCTGTCGATCATGACCACCAGACCGCTTAGCATCAACGCGCTGAAAATTCCTGCCAAGAAAAACATACTGCCCCTGAAGCTGCCCCCCGAGTATATTGTGCGGATTGGGGATGACGGATGCAATCTGAGAGTGAAACCTTGGTTAACGATTGCTTTCTATCTTCTGGATCGATTGCGCCGTCCAATCGCCCACTATCGGAATAAATGCAAATTGCGAGAGGGTTTGCACAAGCATGTAAACCAAAAAGCTTGCGCCCAGCGCCGAGTCAACTCCGAAAACCATGCTGCGCAAAAAGCAAGTCCAAATGTGGTGAGCAATGCTGCCGTTCAGGCGCAAAAATGGATGGTTTGAAGGTCGTCTATGGCTGTTTGCGGCGTTTTATTTACGGTTCTTGATGCGGCTTTTACGTGCTCCAAACTTCCGGTTGTTGCGCGTAGCTTAAATAGAGCGGGTGTTTTGGGTGGCCGGCTTTGGTCAATCCCAGATGATAGATTGGCATTTTTAATGTCCACAATAAGGTTTTGACAGCGGGTCCGCGCTGCAAATGCGCCCCATGCGTGCCCCAAGCTGCAATGATGTGATCGGCCCAAGCGCAGCCATTCAGGATTGCCGCATCATTTTCTGGCCCGATCGGGTTGGCGGCGGTGCGCATCTTTTTGGGATCTGTATCGCGCCAGGCAAAAATATTCGTCACACAAAACCCACCAAACCCCAGTGTTCGAGCGCGTTGCTCACAGCGCTCAACGGTGGGATCGTTTTGAAGTTCCGTTGCCGTCGATGGGTTGAGCATGATGAAATTTACTTTTGGCGCGCTGTCTTGCCAGGTTCTGGTCAGGCTGTAGCGATAACGCTCGCAGGGTGAATAAATGGCCTGTGAAAATGCGTCACCTTTTTGGTGCTGTCGTTTGATCATAGGTGTTTTTGGCTGTTGTTTTTGGTTTTTGCAAGCTTCTGCAGGCCGTTTTGCGCCCGCTTTGCACTTTGTGCTCTGGCCCCAGCGCAGCGGTTCGCCATTTACCGATCTGGCAGAAAAACGCGGCTTGGATAGAGCATACCGGCTTGATAATGCCCGATGGCGACAGGCTCATCCTCAAAGCTGGCCCAACATAAATCGCCATATTGAAGATTTTGCGCGATCACCAGTCCGGGGTTGCCATTGCGCAATTTGGCCGCTGATTCTGCGGTGCACCGGGCTTCGCTTACGTCGCTGAGCCCCGCTTTTAGCGGCAGTAATTTGTCATCCAGCTCGGGGGTTTTTGCAAGCGCTTCGAGCTGCTCGATGCTCACGGCTTGATCCAGATCGAAGGGCCCAGACCAGATCCGCCGCAATTGAACCACATGCCCAAAGCATCCCAGTTTTTGGCCCAGATCGCGCGCGATCGCGCGTACATAGCCACCTTTGCCACAGGTGAGCTCTAGCACCACATGGTCTGCATCGGGGCGATCAATCAATAAAAGCGAGTCAACGAAGAGCGGGCGCGCCGCAAGCGCGATATCCGCCCCCGATCGCGCCAGTTTATAGGCGCGCTGGCCATCGATTTTCACCGCTGAGAATTTTGGTGGCACTTGTTCGATATCGCCAATAAAAGACAGCAAGGCGTTTTTGATATCGGCGTCGCTGGGCCGCGCATCGCTTTGGCGCGTTAGTTCCCCCTCGCCATCATCCGTATTGGTTTCCTGGCCCAATCTGACCGTGAATTCATAGGCTTTCAAAGCATCCGTGATATAAGGAACGGTTTTTGTTGCCTCGCCAAAGGCCAGCGCCAAAAGCCCCGTTGCTTCTGGGTCCAAAGTGCCCGCATGGCCGGCTTTCTTGGCCCCAAGCGCCCATTTGGCTTTATTGACGACAGCGGCAGATGTTATCCCTACGGGTTTGTCGATGATCAACCATCCTGATACGTTGCGGCCTTTGCGCTGCCTTGCCATCTTGTGATCCATTTTCTTTCAGGTGCTGCTCAGTAACGAGGCCTTGAAAGCGGGTCAATCCGCTTGTTTTAGCCTGCTAAGACGGAACAGTCTTCCTTGCAAGCTGAGCAAACCCAAAATGATCAAGGCCAAACCAATAAAATGCACGCTTTGCAAGCTTTCCTGCAAAAATACCATTCCCATTCCGATTGCTGAGGGTGGAATTAAAAGGGTGACCAGAGACACATTTGTAGCCCCTGCGCGTTCCAAAATTTTGAAAAACAGCAAATATGCAAATGCGGTTGACAGCACGGCCAAACCAATAATGGCGAGGATCGCGGCATTGCTCGGCAGTGCAAATCTCCAAGGCGTATCAATCATCAGCGCCAAGGGCACCAAAACAAATGATGAGGCGGTGACCTGCCCAAAAGCGGTCTGCAGGGGGCTGATTTTCGCCGCGGCAAAGCGCCGTCCAAATACGTTAGCTAATGCGTAGGAAAGTGTTGCGCCCAGCACCGCCAGTTGCGCGCCTAGGCTTTGTGATAAGCCTTTAAAAGCATCTGGTCCAACCATAACGATTACCCCAAGCAAGCCCAACAGAACGCCAAAGAGCTTTTGCCTCGAAAATCGTTCATCGGCCAGAAACACGGCCGCGATAAGAACGGTCCATAAAGGGGTTGTGGCGTTTAAAATGGCAGCAAGGCCGGCGCCAATGGTTTGTTGTCCGAAAACGATCAGCCCAAAGGGGATGACATTATTCAGCAGACCCATGCCTAGAAAAGCCCGCCAAACTGCCCAGTCGCGCGGCAACTGATTGAGACGCATGAGCACGATGCCCCAGAGCACAAGCGCAGCCAGACTGACCCTGAGAGCGATTATAGTCAAGACGGGCAATTCCTGTACCGCGATGCCAACGCATAAAAAGGATCCTCCCCAAAGCAGAGATAAAAGGACCAGTAGTCCCGAGTCCATTGGCCCTAATCTCATGAGGCTGATCCTTTTTTTATAATTGCCCCGGTTTGTCTTCACGTTCGGAGGAGGGCAACCCAGATCCTGCGCAAACCGTTTTTACAACAGAGGGGAACTTGCTTGCTCATCCTCAAGCCGGCTCAGCTTTAAATCGGGCCTCTGCTCGGCTTACGGCATTTTTGAGCTGCAGCCTACAGCGCAGAGTGACGGGCAAGGCGATGGCGCGATGTCATAGCAGTATCAGACGGAGAGGCAGATATATTTCATTTCCAGATAATCTTCGATGCCATGATGGCTGCCCTCGCGCCCAAGCCCTGATTGCTTGACGCCCCCAAACGGTGCCACCTCGGTGGAAATTATACCCGTGTTAACGCCTACAATCCCGTATTCTAAGGCCTCGGCCACTTTGTAAACACGGCTCAGATCTTTGGCATAAAAATACGAGGCTAGGCCAAAAATTGTATCATTGGCCAGAGCTATTACTTCATCTTCATCTTCAAATTTGAACAGAGGCGCAAACGGGCCAAAGGTTTCCTCTTGCGCGACTTTCATGTCTTTTGTGGCGCCGGTAATGATGGTGGGGGTTAGAAAATACCCGGCGCCTTGCAGCGTTTGCCCGCCCAGTTGCACCGTGCCGCCTTTGGCGGTGGCATCGGCAATATGTTCTTGCACTTTCATGATGGCTTTCTGGTTGATCAACGGGCCCAAAGCGGTGCCCTCTTCCAGCCCGTCACCCACCTGGAGCGCGGCCACGGCTGTTGTCAGCTTCTCGGCAAAGGCGTCATAAACGCCCGCTTGCACATAGAGCCTATTCGCACAAACGCAGGTTTGGCCATTATTGCGGAATTTGCACATGATCGCGCCGGCCACTGCGGCGTCTAGATCGGCATCATCAAAGACAATAAATGGCGCGTTGCCCCCCAGTTCCATAGAACATTTCATCACGCTGTCTGCGGCTTGACGCAGCAAGCTTCGACCCACTGGGGTGGATCCGGTAAAGGTGAGTTTGCGCACGATCGGATTTTCACAAAATTCTTTGCCAATCTCGGCGGCCTGCGTGGCGGGGAGGATTGACAACACACCTTTGGGCAGGCCTGCGCGCTCGGCCAAAACCCCCATGACCAGCGCCGAGAGAGGCGTTTCAGAGGCGGGCCGCGCGACAAATGCGCATCCTGCTGCCAAGGCGGGCGCCGCTTTGCGGGTGATCATCGCGTTGGGAAAGTTCCAAGGCGTGATTGAGGCGGCAACGCCAATCGGCTGCTTCAGCACCATGATGCGTTTATCAGGTTGGTGCCCCGGTATGGTTTCGCCATAAATGCGTTTGGCCTCTTCGGCAAAAAATTCGATGAATGATGCGCCATAGGCGATTTCGCCTTTGGCTTCTGCCAATGGCTTGCCTTGTTCGGCCGTCAGGATCAGCGCCAAATCATCTGCATGCTCTACCATTAAATCAAACCAGCGCCGTAAAATAACGCTGCGCTCTTTGGCGGTGCGGGCGGCCCAAAGCTTTTGCGCCTTGTCTGCGGCAGCGATGGCCTGGGCCGTTTGGGCCCGGCTGATATCAGCCACCCTCGCAATCACATCGCCGCGGGCAGGGTTCACAACGTCAAAGCGGGCTCCCTTATCTCCCTCTACCCAGTCTCCGGCCAGATAGGCTTGCGTTACCAAGAGGCTGGGATCTTTTAACAGGCTGGACAAGTTGGTGTGGGCGTCTAACATAGCTTTTTCTCCAAATAACGCTTCATAAGCCAAAGCAACTCTGTCAAACTTTGTCCAGTGGACAAAATGAAAAAGCTCAATGCGTTTAGACAATGATTATGCCAATGCGCCATTTATTCCCGGGGCAGAGGGTTTTATAGAAAGATGGAAATCGCAGGCTGCGGCGTTTCGCGTGGACATGTTGGCCCGCGATGCGGCCCAGCTTGATATTTCTTATGGTCAAAGCCTGCGCCAACGCTTTGATCTGTTCTTACCAGAGAATCCGCCCAAAGGCCTATTCGTCTTCGTTCATGGCGGTTACTGGCTGAGGTTTGACAAAAGCGATTGGTCGCATTTCGCGCAGGGGCCTTTGGCGCATGGATGGGCGGTGGCGATGCCTTCCTATGATCTATGCCCGAGCGTCTCGATCGCGCAGATTACCCGTCAGATATCGCAGGCGATCATGCAAAGCGCCGCGCGAATTGCGGGACCATTAATTTTGGCGGGCCACTCTGCGGGTGGGCATCTTGTTGCGCGGATGGCATGCGCCGATGGGCTGCCGCAGGCGCTGCATGAACGGATAAAACGGGTTTTGGCAATTTCGCCCTTGGCGGATTTACGGCCATTGATAGAAACCTCGATGAACGCCGAGTTTAAGCTGGACAGCGCGTCTGCGCGGGATGAAAGCCCGGTTTTTGCCCCGAAGCCAGATCTGGATGTGCGGATTTGGGTGGGCGGAGCAGAACGCCCGGTTTTTTTGCAGCAAGCCGCGTGGCTGGGCAGCGCTTGGCAGGTGGTGCCTGTTATTCCGCCTGAATGCCACCATTTTGATATTATTGATGCGTTAAAAGATCCTGAGAATGACCGGTTGCTCGACGTGCTTGCCTAGGCCCGTTACAGCGTTGAACGGGCGATCACTATGCCGCTGGTGTGGGCTGGTCTCAGGCGCTGAAGGGCGCAGCTTACAAAGCCTTTACCGCAGGGTTAGGGCCTTTTTAACAGGCTTTCCGCCAAGGCTGGTAACGCGCTAAACTGGTCAATATGATGGGCGTTCTGGAAAAACGCGGCCGAGGCGTTCCGGTATCCACCGGTGAAAAAGATAAATGGAATTTGCGCCTGTTGCGCGGTTTCATAATCCACTTCGCTGTCACCAATATAAAGTGCGGCGCTGGCGCCCAATCGTGCAACGCAATGCTGCAGCGGCGCCGGGTTTGGCTTTTTAACGGGCAAGCTGTCGCCACCCACGACCACCTCAAAAAACCTTTCTAAGTTGAAATCCCGCAGAATTTGTTGGGCGGGTTCGGCGGGCTTATTGGTGCAAATTGCGAGGCGATGCCCCTGCGCGGTCAAAATTTCAAGCATTTCGATCACCCCTTCATAGGGTTTGCTCAGCGCGCTGGGGGCCTGATTGTAAAGCAAGAGGGTTTTTTCATAGAGCGCGCTGTGCCGGTCCTGCGGCAGCTGCACTGCGTGCAGAACGCGTTCCACCAATTTGGGCATTCCATTGCCGATAAAAGAAATTACGGTTGCCAAATCCAGCGGGCCGATGCCTTCCTCTGCCAGCATTTTATTCACGGCGGCCTGTATATCCGGCGCGCTATCAATCAGCGTACCGTCAAGATCGAAAATCAGCGCGTTCATTCTGGTTTCCATTTGATTGAGCAGCCAATGGAGGCGATTTGGACGTCGGGCCCATGGCCAGTTTTTACCATTTGTTGCATGGCTTCAAAAAGGTCTCGGCGTAGATCGGTGGCTCCGGCGGTTCTTCCCGATGCATCTAGCCGGCCCCGATATTGAAGCCCGCCGGCGGCGTTAAAGCCGAAGAAATCCGGTGTACAGGCCGCGCCGTAAGCTTTTGCAACGCTTTGCGTTTCATCATAAAGATACGGAAATGAAAACCCGTGCTCCTCGGCCAATTTGACCATATTTTCAAAACTATCAGCAGGATAGGCTGCGGCATCATTGGCGTTGATCGCCGCCACTCCAATGCCGATAGATTGTAGATCGCGCGCGTCTCTTTGTATTCTGTCCAAGACACTCAACACATAAGGGCAGTGATTGCACATAAAAATGATCAAGCAGCCTTTTGCGCCGCTGATATCGTTGCGTGACAGCATCCGCCCATCCGTTGCAGGAAGCTGAAAATCGGGCGCGGGCCAGTTGAAATCGCAAACGGGGGGTATGCTTGACACGGTTTATCCTTTTGCAGCCGCGCGTATGGCGCGGATATTGTGACCATAGGGGTCAGGGTTTGCAACCGATCCGCCTTTAAACACGGCAGATCCCGCCACCAAGACATCTGCGCCAGCGGCCGAAACGAGCGGTGCGGTTTCGGGTGTGACCCCGCCATCGATCTGGATATGTATTGGGCGATCCGCGACCATAGCGCGCAATTCTTTGGTTTTTTCAACTTGCGAATGGATAAATTTCTGCCCGCCAAATCCGGGGTTCACGGTCATAACGCAGATCAAATCCACCATATCGAGCAGATGCGTGATGGCGCTTGCGGGTGTGCCCGGGTTTAAGGCGATGCCCGCTTTGCAGCCCGCGGCGCGAATGGCTTGCATGGTGCGGTGGCTATGCGGGCCCGCTTCCACATGGGCTGTGATAATATCGGCGCCTGCATCGGCATAGGCTTGAATAAAGGCGTCTACCGGCGAAATCATCAAATGCACATCCATAACGGTTTTGATATGTTTGCGGATGGCGGCGCAGAGCGGTGGCCCAAATGTGAGGTTTGGTACAAAATGCCCATCCATCACGTCTACATGTACCCAATCGCATCCTTGTGCCTCGATCGCCTGAATTTCGTGGCCAAAATCGGCAAAATCCGCTGAGAGTATTGAGGGGGCGATTTTAATCGAACGATCAAAGCTCATTGTGGTTCTTTCAGGCTATGGCGAATGCTGGGGTTCGTGCATGCGCGCTTTTTAAGTTTGCGGTCTGTCGATCCGCGTTGGCATGCGCTGGGGCAGCGCCGCGGTCCGATGGGTTTACTCCGTCTGTAAACATCCGCGTGGGCTGACGCAAGCCGGACGCTTATGCGGTGGGTTTCGCGCGATAGCCTTTGGCATTTTTGCAACCGCAGAGGGCAGTAAAGTGCCAAGCTTGTGGTTTTTGGACTGGCAGGCACAGCCAGAAGGATGGGCCGGCTTAGCCTGTGGATGTGCAGGGTGCGATTGTTTCCAACCCCAGTATTATATCGGATATCCTTTGTTCTTTTTTATAAAATTCAAAAAATGAAAGATTGTTTTAAGTTTAAGTGAAGCCCAACTTAACGGCTGCTGCCGATACTGGCTTTGCTCCATTTCAAAAGCAGCATATGCTAGCGGGTATTGTAAAAACAGTCACATATAATTTTTAAGCTTTTAAACGATTTGAAATTTCTTGGAAATATATGGCGGCAGAATATGCTTTTTATAGACGGGGTTCCAAGAATCTTGTCAGACGCGAAATATTTATCTACCGTTCATCGAGATAAAATTTTGTAGAATAGCTTAAATGCAACGTCTGAATGGCCTTACTTTTCGTCAATTACGAGCGCTGGAGGCCGTTGCCGAAACCGGGTCGATCACGCGTGCCGCCGATATTTTGAACCTTACCCCTCCGGCGGTGCACACGCAGTTGAAAACTTTAGAAGAGAATTTTAACTGCTTGATGTTTGATCGAAGAAATTCTGAGGGGTTCCAGCTAACCTCAGAGGGCGATGCTTTGCTGCGCGCGCAACGCCAATCCTATCAGGCTTTGGTGATGGCGGTACGCGAAATTGACGCGCTGCGCAAAGGCTTGGCGGGGGCTGTTGTACTGGGTGTGGTCAGCACTGGGAAATATTTTGCGCCGCAATTGGTGGCTGAAATCAAACGCGATCATCCCGATATTGACGTGATGCTCAAAGTTGGAAATCGCGATCAAATTATCGCGGCTTTGCAAGAAAATGCGGTTGATATGGCGATTATGGGGCGGCCACCCAAAGCGCCTTCAACCGCTGAGGTGGTGCTGGGGGATCATCCGCATGTTATCATTCTGCCGCCCGATCATGCTTTGGCAAACCGAAATCACGTGGCCCCCGAGGAAATTCTGTCGCATCCTATTTTAACGCGTGAGCAAGGATCAGGAACACGGATCTTAGCTAATCGTTATCTTGATCGTATTGCGCCGGGGCAAGTCTATCAGACCATCGAAATGGATTCGAATGAAACGATCAAGCAAGCGGTGATTGCAGGTTTGGGGATCTCCTTAATTTCGGCGCATACGGTGATCGAAGAATTACGCAGCGGCCGGTTGGCGACGCTACGCGGCAAAGATTTTCCGATCATGCGCAAATGGTATTTGTTATTGCCCAAAGATGTCGTGCAAACGGGGGCTGTGCGGATGATTTCTGATTTTATAACCGCCGAACAGGGGCGGTTTTTACCAAACCTTCCCGAGTAAGATGAGTTTTGAAATTTTGACTTGATTCCCAGGCAGTTTTCGGGGAAAGCAGGACAAGGTGCGGGCGATGGCGTCGCCCCGTTTGGGCAATTCTGCGCAGGCGAACCTATCTTACAGTCCTGAACGCCGGGACCTTCTTTTGAAACGTCAATGGAGGGTCAAAAAAATGACTGAACGTTCCGAATATTATCACTTTTACAATGGTGAGAAAGCGGCTTTGCCTTTCTCGGACGCCGAATATGAGGCGCGATTGCGCGGCTTGCGCGCCGCCATGCACCAGCATGGGGTTTCGGCCGCTCTGCTTACATCGATGCAGGCCATCGCGTATTACTCAGGGTTTTTATATTGTGCCTTTGGCCGCCCCTATGGATTGGTTGTGACTGCAGATAGCAGTTTCACGATTTCGGCGGGAATCGATGGCGGTCAGCCTTGGCGCCGCTGCTATGGAGAAAATATCACCTATACGGATTGGCAGCGCAATAATTTTTGGGCGGCGGTGGTGTCCGTTACCGGGAAACAGGCGGTGATCGGCTATGAAGCAGATCATTTGACTTTGGCGCAGCATGAAAGGTTACATGCCTGTTTAGACCCCTTAAATTTGGTGGATCTTGCGCCGGCAAGCATGAGGCAGCGTATGCTCAAATCAGAGGCTGAAATTGCTTTAATTCGCGCCGGAGCAGAAATTGCGGATATTGGAGGCTATGCTATTCGCGCCGCGATTAAAGATCAGGCGCGCGAATTGGATATTGCCATGGCGGGTCGAGATGCCATGGAGCTCGCAATCGCAGAACGGTTTCCCGAGGCTGAATATCGCGATACTTGGGTCTGGTTTCAATCGGGTTTGAACACCGATGGCGCGCATAACCCAGTCACGGCGCGGAAAGTTCAACCGGGCGATATTTTGTCGCTTAATACATTTCCTATGATTTCGGCCTATTACACGGCGCTTGAGCGGACCTTGTTTTTGGGTGAGGTTGATCCCGTGAGCTTAAAGATTTGGCAAGCCAATATAGAGGCGCATGAATTGGGTATGGGTTTGTTAAAGCCCGGCATGCGTTGTTCGCAGGTAACGGGGCGCATAAACCAATTCTTTGAAGAACAGGGCCTATTACAATATCGCAGTTTTGGATATGGCCATTCTTTTGGCGTGCTGTCGCATTATTATGGCCGCGAGGCAGGGTTGGAATTGCGCGAAGATATCGACACTGTTCTGGCGCCGGGCATGGTGATTTCGATGGAGCCGATGTTGACAATCCCGGACGGGCAAGCCGGGGCCGGAGGCTATCGGGAACATGATATTTTGGTGATTACAGAAGAGGGCGCCGAGAACATCACCGAATATCCCTATGGGCCCGAATTTAATGTGATTGCGTAACAATCCTGCGTTGGGGCCTGTTTACCAGCGCTCCAACGCTTTTTTGAGCTTTTGCGTTGTAATTTTAACCACCCTATGGTTGCTATAGGGGTGCATTTTTAAAGGTTTGGGCTTAGATTAAACCCGTCGGTATTTTTTAGGTGGTGCATATGCGGTTTTTGGTAAGAATTTTTCAGACAATTTTGGTAATTATCGGCATCGGGGTCTTGCATTATACGCTGCCCCAAAATGATGTTGTTCGTATAAATGACACCTATGAAAAGCGGATTGATTTTGGCCGTACGGGGCTATTTTGGGCGCGCCATAGCGGCGAGGATGGCCGCCCGCAATCGAACCGGGATGTGTTTTTTATAGAGAGTTTTGATGCGCAGGATCGACCGATCGTGTTTCGCAACGAGGATACTGGATGGGGTTGGCCGTTTTATTTCAAATTTGACACGTCAAATTTGCAGGCCGAGGCGTCAAATCTGCGCAGTGCAAAATCAAGCGCGCAGGTGCAATGGGTGAAAATCCGGCATTATGGCTGGCGCAATACGCTTTTGTCTATCTATCCAAACGCGGTGTCCCTTAAACCGGTATCTGGCCCGGATGAAACATCATTTCCATGGTTCAATACCGTTTTTTTGACGCTGCTGGGATTGGCTTTTTGGGCTCTTCGGGTGCGGTGGCTGCGGTTTTATGCCCGCCGTTTATCTCCCATTTTTGACGCTGTAGACGAGCGGCTTTCGAATTTTTGGGCTTGGGTGCGCAGCTTTCGAAAAACATAATCAAACCGGCGGGTTTTATGCTTATCCACGCTCTTGTTCATGCTCATAGCGCTGTTGCGCAATCGCTTCATTGCGCTCTGATATTTTTAAATCTTGCAGGGCAGTTTCGATATATTCCATATGAACCTCAACCGCGGCGCGCGAGGCCTCGGGGTCACGAGCCTGCAAAGCGGTATTAATCGCGCGATGTTGCTCTAAGATTTCGCCGCGCGTGACGCGTCGCTTGAACATCATTTGGCGGTTGTAAAACACGCCTTCCTGCAACAGGTCATACATGGACCGCATCATATGCAGCATAATAACATTATGGCTGGCCTCGATGATCGATAGGTGAAATTCGGCATCGAGTCGGGCTTCATCGGTTGGGTTCCGTTTGTGATGCGCCGCCTGCATTTTATCAAAAATGGTTTGGATCACGCGCAAATCCGTATCAGAGGCGAATTTGGCGGCGCGCTCTGCGGCCAACCCCTCAAGATCACGGCGAAAACCAATATAATCAAACACGGCTTCTTCATGGCTGCTGAACAGGCTGACAAGGGCTGGTGAAAACGAGTTGCCCAGCACATTTGCGATATAAATGCCTGCGCCGGCTTTTGACGTGAGCAAGCCGCGCTCTTGCAAGTGCGCAATCGCTTCACGCAGCGATGGCCGTGAAACTGCAAAACGCTCGGATAATTCGCGCTCGGAAGGCAATCGTTCCCCTGGACGCAAAATGCCGCGCAGGATCAACTGCTCAATTTGGCGGGTCACAGCATGGGACAGCTTTTCAGACGTTACCTTTTGAAATGGCAAAATGCATCCTCTATCCGGGTGTTTGTCTAGTGTAGCGCCTTATATATGCCATTTTTTTCTGCAAGCAAATGTCAGATTTAATTTAGTTATAAGTGTTGTTTTGTTTAAATATTGGTGCGTTTTTCTTATTTTTTTAATGTCTTGTGATGATGGAACCTATGCGTTTCAGGGGATGCCTGCGCAGACCGTGCGCCATAAGAATATGAAATTTGATATTCGAGTGCGCGGGCAAATGATCGAGGCGTTGCGTCTCAACTCGATGACTTTTCCCTCTACAAGGCAGGTTAGGCCGATTGCTTTGCAGGCGATGCGCCAGGTGGTGGGCTGCGAGGATGTCGCCATCATCTGGGCCGATCCTTCGGTTGCTTTGGGGTTTCACGCCTGTGATGTTTAAGGCAGTATTTTTTGCATAAAAACCGAGCTGCTTTGCCTTTCGTAATCCCCAAATGGCCCGCAAAGCGTGAATCCTGCTTGCGTGTAGAGGCGCTGGGCATGCGACAGCAAATCGCCGGTTTCCAGCATCAATTTTGGCAGCTTAAGCTGTCGCGCTTGGGCTTCAAGCCGGTCAAGTATCGCTTTGGCGACGCCAGCCCTGCGGGCTTTGGGTTCGGTAAACATCGATTTGATCTCACCATAATCTGGCCTGATGGCCAGTGCGCCGCAGCCGATATAGCGCGCTTGCTGGCGGGCGGCAAAGAACCGAATATCGGGTGAGCGCAACTCTTCAATTGATAAAAAGTGATTTTCATCGCTTGCGAAAAGCTCCTGCATTAAGGCATGGCTTTGCCGTAGCAATTGGGTGATTTCAGGGTGCCGGGGATCCGCGATGGCGATAGAGATTGGCGTCATTATTTGACTATAAACCCTGTGTTGGCCAAAGCGCCAGCCCCTATGATGTGGATGTCAATTCTACGATATCTAGACATTAACCAAAGTAAGCACACGAGATACAGTGGTGATCTGTTGACTCTGCTCTGCGTCAAAGGCACGCTTTAGACCAGAGAATCAAAGGCGGGTGCGGGTGCGTTTTTCCAAACTGCGACTGACAGGTTTCAAAAGTTTTGTTGATCCAACTGAATTGTTGATTTCAGATGGGTTGACTGGTGTTGTGGGCCCAAACGGATGCGGTAAATCAAATTTGCTTGAAGCGTTGCGCTGGGTGATGGGTGAAAACCGCCCCACGGCGATGCGCGGCGGCGGTATGAATGATGTGATTTTCGCGGGGGCTGCCACGCGCCCGGCGCGCAATTTTGCCGAAGTTACGTTACAGTTGGACAATGCTGAACGTTTGGCACCTGCCGCGTTCAACGAGGTGGATGTGTTGGATGTTGTGCGCCGCATCACGCGCGATGCGGGCAGCGCCTATAAAGTGTCGGGAAAAGACGTACGGGCCCGCGACGTGCAAATGCTGTTTGCCGATGCCTCAACAGGGGCCCATTCTCCAGCGCTGGTGCGACAAGGGCAAATTGCCGAATTGATCAACGCTAAGCCCAAAAACCGCCGCCGTGTGTTAGAAGAGGCAGCGGGCATTTCCGGATTATATCAGCGCCGCCATGAGGCCGAGCTGAAGCTGAATGCCGCGGAAAGCAATTTGGGGCGGGTGGATGATGTGCTTGAGCAGCTTGCCAGTCAATTGGCGCAGCTGGCCCGGCAGGCCAAACATGCGGCGCGCTATCGCGCGATTGCGAAAGATTTGCGCAGCGCAGAAGGTTTGTTGTTGTTTCGGCGCTGGAAAGAAGCCGATGAGCTGTGCCAGAGCACAGCCCAAGCTTTGCAGGCGCAAATATTGGCGGCCTCGAAAGCGGAAGGTATGGCACGCAGCAATGGTCGGTTGAGATCGGAAGCTGAAGAAGCCTTGCCGCCAGTGCGCGAGGAAGAAGCGATTGCGGCGGCTTTGCTGCAGAGGTTGCAAGTTCAGCGCGAGACATTGAGCGCGCAAGAAAGTGACGCGCAGCAAAAGATCGAGACGCTGGGTGGCCGTTCGCTACAGCTGGCTCAAGACATCACCCGCGAAGAGGCTCTGAACCGTGACGCATCGGAGATGATTGATCGTTTAGAGTGGGAAACGGAAGAATTGTCGAAAGCGGCCTTGGGCCAAGACGATAAATTATCGAATGCGACGCAAGAGGCGCAGGATGCCTCTGCTGTGTTGCAAGAGCGGGAAACAGATCTTTCGCAATTAACCGAAGATGTGGCCCGTTTGTCGGCGCGCCACCAATCTGCGCATCGTTTGTTGCAAGACAGCGAGAAAACCCTGCAGCGCAGCCGCGATGAGGCTGAAAAAGCCAAACAGGCTTTGCAGCATTCTGAGCAACAGGTGGTTGAGGCGGCCGAAGCGTTTGACGTTGATGAAAGCCTGGCCGCGCAGGCGCAGGCGCAAGCAGAGCAATGTGAGCAGGCGCTTGAACGGGTCGAAACGGCGCGCTCTGACACGCAGGCGCGCGAGGCCGAGGCGCGTGCCCAACGATCGCGTGCAGAGGGTGAACACACGGCATTGGAAGCTGAAGTGACCGCTCTGGCCAAGCTTTTGGCGCGCGGTTCTCAAGAGGGCGGGCAGTTGCTTGATCGCTTGCAGGTGGAACAAGGGTTTGAAAAAGCCCTTGGAGCGGCTTTGGCAGATGATTTAAGGGCGGCAGAGGTTGAGGGTGAAGATGCCCTGTCAGGATGGCGGTTCTTGCCCGATTACCCCGTTGCGCAACCGCTGCCCAACGGCATAACCCCCTTGAGTAATCATGTCTCTACGCCCGATGCGTTGGGGCGGCGGATGACGCAGATCGGTTTGGTGGATGGGGATGAGGGCGCGCGCTTGCAAGCGGCTTTGCAGCCCGGCCAACGTTTGGTCAGTTTGGAAGGGGACCTATGGCGCTGGGATGGCTATTGTATCTGGGCAGAAGATGCCCCATCGACTGCGGCGCTGCATCTTGAGCAAGTGAACAGGTTGGAAGAGCTCAAGCAGAAAATGGCTCAGACAGAGGCCGAATTGCACGCCGCGCGCGCGGCCCATGATCTGTTATCGGGGGAGCTTACCGAGTGGGCAGGTAAAGACCAACGCGCGCGTGAAGCGCGCCGGCAAGCAGATCGCGAGGTGATTGAAAAAAATCGCGCGCTCAGCAATTCCGAAGCCAAGCTAAATTTGGCAAAGGGCCGGGTGGAAAACCTGACATTGGCCGTTGCGCGCCATGCAGAGGAAAGCTTGGGCGCTGAGGCGCAGCGCGCCGAGGCGCAGATGGCGGTTGACGCATTAGAAGATATCCAATCCTTGAAAGACCGCGTTGAAGATATCAAGCTCACCGTGGAAGCGGCGCGCATCACCATGTTGTCGAAGCGCTCAGAACAAGATGAGTTGCGCCGCGCTGGCGAAGCGCGCATGCGCCGTAAACAACAGGTCACCAAAGAGCTTAGCGGGTGGCGATTGCGGCTTGAAACCGCCGATCAAAGACGGGTTGAGTTGCTGGAACGCAAATCGCAGACTGAGGCAGATTTGGCAGAGGCGGCGCTGGTGCCCGATGCTTTGGCACGCAAACGGGAAGAGCTGAGCAGCGCCATTGCGCAGGCTGAAACGCGGCGCAAAGCTGCGGGCGATAATTTGGCAACGGGCGAAGCGGCTTTGCGCAACGCAATTGCGCAAGAGCGGGATTCCGAACGGGCCGCGTCCGAGGCGCGGGAGGCGCGTGCCGGCGCAGAGGCGCGGGCAGAGGCCGCGCAAGAAACCAAAGTAGCCGCCGCGCAGCGCATCCAGGATGAGTTGCAAACCACCCCGCAAGAATTGCTGAACTCTTTATCAACGGATGCGGATCGCATGCCGCATGCGGATGAAATAGAAGCGGAAGTGAATCGGTTGAAACGCCAACGCGAAGCGTTGGGGGCCGTGAACCTGCGCGCAGAAGAAGATGCCAAAGAGGTTGAGAGCGAGCATAAAAGCTTAAGCGAAGAAAAAGCCGATTTGGAAGCAGCGATTCACACGTTGCGCAATGGCATCGCGGGTTTAAATCGCGAGGGGCGCGAGCGGCTTTTGACCGCGTTTGAGCAGGTGAACAGTAATTTTGGGCTTTTGTTTAAGCACTTATTTGGCGGCGGCGAGGCCAATTTGGTTTTGGTGGAAAGCGATGACCCGCTTGAGGCAGGGCTGGAGATTATGTGCCAACCCCCTGGGAAAAAACTGAGCACCTTGTCTTTATTGTCGGGCGGAGAGCAAACGCTCACTGCGATGGCGCTCATTTTTGCCGTTTTCTTGGCCAATCCTGCGCCGATTTGTGTGCTTGATGAGGTGGATGCCCCGCTTGATGATGCCAACGTTACGCGCTTTTGTGATCTGTTAGATGAAATGTGCCGCCGCACAGATACGCGGTTTTTAATCATCACGCATCACGCGGTCACCATGGCGCGGATGGATCGTTTATTTGGCGTCACAATGCAGGAACAAGGGGTCAGCCAGTTGGTGTCGGTGGATTTGAAAAAAGCCGAAAGCTTGGTGGCATAAGCGTCCCAACGGTTATTTTACCGGTTTTTGCAACGGGCTTGAGGGGCTTGAGTTTGCCAAGACTTAAAGCGCGTTTAACAGCGCCCATGTTGGCCAAGCATCTGCAGGCAGCCCCAACCCGCTTTGAACCTCTTGCACGGCGCGGCGCGTTTGAGCGCCCAGAATACCATCAAGTTTGCCGACATCATAGCCCAGATCGCGCAGAGCGCTTTGCAAACTTTTCATTTCCGCTCTGTCCAACCCGGGATCTTCAAGTTCGAACCCATAGCGCGGGCTGCCTTCGAGCAAGGTGGCAAAATAAGCAGCCGTGGTCACGTACACAAAGCTTTGATTCCATTCGAAATACACATGAAAATTCGGATAAGCGATAAAGGCGGGTCCAAACCGGCCTTGCGGTAAAATAATGGAGCTTTCCAGATCAGCTGGATAGAGCGGCTGGTTGGCCCCTTGGACCCCCAAAGCCGCCCAGTTGGACACTGGTTTTTGGGTATCCAGCCCGGTCAGACCCCAATCCATATCAAAGGGTAAAATCACCTCTTGCAGCCAAGGCTGCGCAGCTCTCCAGCCCATATTTGACAACATTTTGGCGCCCGACATCAAAGCATCGGCAGGCGAGGATCTCAGATCAACAAGCCCATCCCCATCCCCATCAACGCCATTGTCCAAAATATCTTGGGGCAGCATTTGCACCATGCCGATTTCGCCGGCCCAAGCCCCTTGCGTTGTTTCTGGGTTAAACTCATCCCTTAAAAACAGCTCTAATGCGGCAAAGATTTGCGGTCGAAATAGCTCTGGTCGCCGGCAATCATGGGCCAAGGTGACCAAAGCATTGCGCGTATTATAATTGCCCTGAAACGCGCCGAAATCGGTTTCAAAGGCCCAAAATGCCAATAAAACCCCTGGGGGAATGCCGTAGAGATCTTCAATTTGATCAAAAATATACTTATGTTTCGTCGCATTTTTTTGCCCATGTGCCATCCTGTGATCGCTGATTAATTTGCCAGAGAATTCGATAAAGGGCAGCTGGAAAATGGCCTGAGCCCGATCGGCTTTTAGCACCTTTGGGCTGTGTTCAACTGTTTGAAAAAATTCATTGACCTGCGCGAGTGGCGCCCCTTTTGTTTGCGCTTCGCGCTTTAATTGCGCAACAAAATCGGCAAAATCACCACCACAGGATTGTGCATATATTGGGCTGCTAAAGAGCAGAGGCAGGCTGAGTATCGCAGCGCTTGCACGGCGGGTGAATGTCCAATTGATAAAGCGCATTACGGCCTCCTTTTCCCTCGCGGATTGATCCCTGATTAACGGAAAGTTGCTTACAAGATTGCACTTATCACCACCAACGCCAAGAGCGCGGCCCAGCTTTTCCAAAGAATATCAACCGAGCGTTCAATTTCATAAGCATCCGGATGGCGGTTGCCGCTTGGATGGATCCAGGCAAAATCAGTGAGGCGCCCGTGATAGCTGCGGGGGCCGGCCAAGGCCACGTTGAGCGCAAATGCCATTGCAGCTTCGGGCCAACCGGCGTTTGGAGAGGCATGGGTTTTGGCATTTTCTGACAGTTTTCTCAGGCCGCTCCAATGCCCAGAGACCAGCAGTATAATCCCAGCGCTGATCCGTGCGGGAATAAAATTCAGCACGTCATCAAAGCGCGCTGCGGCCCACCCAAATTCTTGCAGCTCTTTGGTTTTATACCCGATCATACTATCGGCCGTGTTGGTGAATTTATACAGTAACATTCCTGGAAGCCCGCCGATTAAAAAGTAAAATGCCGGAGCCACCACCCCATCTGAGAAATTCTCAGCACCGGATTCAATTCCTGCGCGGGCAATTTGGGCAACATTCATCTGCGAGGTATCGCGCCCCACGATCCTGCTGATCGCGTTGCGGCCTTGGGTCAGGGAAAGGCGCAGGGCTTTGGCCACCGCGATCACATGTTGAACCAAGGATTTATGCGCAAGCAAGCTGGCGGCAATCAACGTCTCAAAGATTGGGCCCAGGAGGCTGAGTAGAAAGCCAAGGCCAATTGCGATACTGAGCCCAAGCAAAAGAAGAGCAATGCCTTTTTGTTTGCGATTGGCACCGGAGTTAAGGCGTTTTGTGCCGGCAGAAATAAAATTGCCCATCAAAACGGCCGGATGACGCACCCGCGACCACAGCCACTCCGGCTCGCCAAGAACTGCATCAAGGATCAGCGCAAAAAACAAAAGCCAAGCCATTATGACAGTGCCTTTTCGATCCGCGCCCAGTGGGATTGGGCCGGCAGGCCCAGCCGCAGAAAGCTTTTAGAATAGGGAAAGATGCGGCTCCAAATATGGTGCTGCCCAAGCTTGGCTTGCCAGGCCTTGGCATCGCGCAGCTCATAGAGGCGAAACAGGCTACAGCCTCCGCGCAATTTCGCGCCTTTGGCGAGCATCAATTTATCTAGCCGGGCGGCGTCTGCCTGCAGGCGCCTGCGGGCGTTTTGAGCCCAGGCTGGATCAGACAGCGCTGCAGCTCCCATGCGTAAGGCGGGCCCAGACACGGCCCAGGGTCCGAGCCGGTTTTCGAGCTGTTCTAAAACGGGATCGGATCCTATTGCAAAGCCCAAGCGCAGCCCAGCAAGGCCCCAAAACTTACCAAAGCTTTTTAAGATTATGCGCCCGGGTTTTCCCGCTTCAGCGATCAAACTGTCTTGCGGGGCTACGTCGCAAAAGCTTTCATCGATGATGCAAACAGGCCGCGTTAACTCTTTCGCGCGCCACAATCGGCCATCGGGGTTATTTGGATGCACCACGACCTGCGCCGCCTGGGCGCTATCGGAAACGCGCCATCCGGCGGCGGTAAAGGCGGCTTGATGCTCATTATAGGTTGGGTGCGCGATCGCCACTTGGCTGGGTGGCAGCAAACTGGGCAAGGCCGCGATCGCCGCGGATGCGCCCGCGGTGGCAACCACATGCGCGGTGTTTGGAATCGACCAAAATTCGCGTGCGGCCGCGATCAGGTTATTATGGGCGGATGTACTGGGCAATCTTTGAAAATCATCTGCTGAAAAAGGTATAATAGGATAAGGCACGGGGTTAATCCCGGTTGACAAATCGATCCAATCTTCTGGCAGCCCCCCATAAAGCGCGCAAGCGGTTTCAAGCTGTCCGCCATGATCCCTTGGCTGTGTTTTTCCTGTTGAGTCAAACATATTTCATCCGTCTTTATGCGCAGCACGAGAAGTCTATTCGGCGATTGGTTTCAAGTTCTTTCAAAATGATTAACATTTTATGCGATCATTAACCTTTTGTTATCACTTTTTGCGTTGATAATCGATCAATTCCTTTCTTTTTCTGGTGTCGGTGCGGGGGTCTTATGAGGGTGCTTATTGTTGAAAGTCATTTTGAATTGGGGTGTCTTTGGGAGCGCGCCCTGCAGCGCAGCGGTGCGGATGTATGTTTTGCGCGATCACAACCTGAGGCGGTCAAAGCGCTAATGCAAGATGATTTTGACATTATAGTTTTAGATCTGGTGCTGAAAAACGGCAGCGCTTTCGCCATTTCAGATTTTGCCAATTATCGCCGACCTAAAGCGCGTGTGGTTTTTGTGACCAATACAAGTTTCTTTTCGGATGGCTCGATTTTTCAGCATTGTTCGAACGCTTGCGCCTATTTGCAAAGCGAAACGCCGCCAGATGATCTGGTGGCGATGGTAGAGCATTACGCAGAGCGCGCATAGAAAAGTGGCGCGGCTGGCGGGGTTTGGCGGGTATCCCCGGCTGTTTGTCAAAGCCCTCGCTCGGCCGGTATTGGCGGGCTGTTTTTCTAGATAAGCTGCGATTCGCTGTGGTATTTTACAGGCGCAGAACCTGTGCAATTTCATCAAGAGTTAGCCCCATACATTTTTTTAAAATGATATTTTGTTGTATTTGCGCCATAGTTACCCGGCACGTTTCACACTTACTTTTAAAAGCAAATTTTTTAACCGTGGCGGAAATTCGGCGCAATAAAACGAGGGTTGGCGTGGCGCCTGCAGGCATCCACAAGATCTTGTAGGCTTTCACAATGGTGCTGGGGCGGCTTGCGCGGCGTTGCAAAGCCTAAGCGCGTTTTCTGATCGGCAGAAGCGTTTGGCATCTGGAAATTATTATTACGCCGGGATCTTGAAAATTTGCAGTGCCGCGCAAGATTTATTTTTGAGACGATATAGGAAGAGCCGATGAGTACATTTTTATCGCGAGACGTTCAGCAAGGCCTTGATCGGGCACGGGCGGATGACTTGAAGCGTAAAAGCCGCTTTCGGGTGCAATTTGACGGTGAGATTTATCCCATCTTGAAGCTTTGGGAGACAGGCTTTGTCATCTCCGCCGAGGGAGCGCCGCCTATGCGTGGCTTGGTTGATGTGTTTAACGGCGCGACACATGTCTATCAATGTTTGATTGTTGCCTCTCAAGAAGAGCACGGCGAAGTCCATTTCGAATTTAAACGGAACACGGTGGCGTTAGATCGCCCGCCTCTGGATTTCGAGCAACGTCACGATGCCCCCGTGGCTTTGCTGAACTGAGCTTTACTGCAAGTCGTTAAAGGCGGTTTGTAATCGTCTGACGGCGTCTTCGATTTGTTGTTTGGGAAGGGCTAAGTTGAATCTTAAAAAATAATCGCCGCCAGTGCCGAACGTGGCCCCGTGATTGGCCGCAATTTTAGCGCCTTTCTCAACGCGGGTAGAAATTTCTTGCGGTGTCATGCCGGTATCTGTGAAATCTATCCAAGATAGATAGGTGGCTTCAAGCTGCATCGCCTTGGCGCCAGGAATCGCGTTTAGCCCTGTTTCAAATATGGCCCGGTTTTCATTTAAATAGCGCATTAAACCATCAATCCATAAAGCCCCATCAGGGCTATAGGCTGCTGTGGCCATCACGATGCCAAAACTATTTGGGCTGAGCGCGAGCGCGCGCATTCTCGCCCCAAATCTTGCCCGCAAATTGCGATCCTCGATGATCACATTGCCGGTGTGGCATCCGGCAATATTAAACGATTTCGTGGTCGCGGTCATCATCACCAGCCGGTCGCGGATACTGGCATCGACCAAGGGCATCGCGATATGCTTGTTACCGGGATAGATCAGATCATGGTGGATTTCATCCGATACAATAATAAGGTCATGGCGTTTTGCAAAATCGGCAATGCCTTGTAATTCGGCTTTGTTCCACACCCGGCCTCCGGGGTTTTGCGGCGAGCATAGAACCAGCATTTTCTCTGTTCCGGTAAGCAGGCTGTCATACCGTTCGAAATCAAATTCATATCGGCCTTGGTTATTTACCAGTGGGCATTCTGTAATCGCTCGGCCACTGGCTTTTATAATCCGGTAAAAGCTGTGATAGACAGGGGAGAAAAGAACCACGCTATCGCTGGCCTCGGTAAAGCTTTCAACGCACATTGCAATGCCATTGCCCAAGCCATGGGTGGTGAAAATCCAATCGGGGTTAACCTGCCAGTTATGGCGGGTCTCCATCCACCAACAGATTGCCTTGTGATAGTGATCAAGCGCGCCATAATAGCCGTAAATACCGTGAGCGGCCATGTCTTGCACGGCTTGCTGCACGCAAGCGGGGGGACGGAAATCGCCATCGGCAACCCACATGGCCAACCCATCTGCCGGCGAAACGCCGTATTTGGCCTCCATATTATCCCATTTGTCACAGTTTGAACCGCGCCGGTCTATCTGCTCGTCGAAATGCATCCAACTCTCCCAAAAGTGCGGTACCAACCCTATCGCATTGCGGCTTAGGCGCAAGAGCCGTTGCAACCGCTTTGGGTTTGTCTTACATCACGCGCATGATCAGACCTATTCTTTTTCACCCCGATCCACGCTTGAAAAAAGCCTGCTCCGATGTTGTGGATATTACGGATGCGGTGCGAGGCTTGGCAGAAGATATGTTGGAAACGATGTATGATGCGCCTGGCATTGGCTTGGCCGCGCCACAAATCGGCGTGTTAGAGCGGATTGTGGTTTTGGATTGTGTCAAAGAAGACGGCGCCGCGCCAGATCCAAAAATTATGATAAACCCGCAGATTATTGCCCAATCGGACGAGACAAATATATATGAAGAAGGGTGTTTATCGATCCCCGAACATTTTGCAGAAGTGACGCGGCCCAGGGAAGTTGAAGTGCTCTGGTTTGACCAAAATGGGGCGGAGCATAAAGCGGGGTTTGACGGTCTTTGGGCCACCTGCATTCAGCATGAAATTGATCATTTGAATGGCAAGCTTTTCATCGATTATTTAGGCGCGATCAAACGTCAGATGATCACGCGTAAGATGCAGAAATATAAGCGTGAGATCGCGCGCGGCAAGGCCGAATAAGCATGGGTGTGCGCCGCTGTTTGGCTTGGCCCGATCCGCGCCTGCGGCGACCTGCCGAGGCTATTTCAGAGATCACAGAAGATATTCATGCCCTTTGGCAAGATATGATCGACACGATGGAGGCCATGCCCGGGGTCGGTTTGGCGGCGCCGCAAATTGGCAAAATGCTGCGCCTGGCTGTGATTGACGCCTCAGAGGCGCGCGGGCAAGCCATTTGCATGGCAAATCCGCAAGTGCTTCATGCGTCGGTCGAGCTGCGCAGCCATGAAGAGGCCAGCCCGAATTTACCAGGGGTTAGCGCGCAGATTAAACGGCCACGTGCAATCACCGCGCGCTTTTTAGATTCGCAAGGTGCCCTGCAGACCAAAGATTTCGTTGGCTTATGGGCCACCTCTTTGCAGCATCAAATAGATCATTTGAATGGAAAAATGTATTTTGACCATCTGTCGAAAACGCGGCGCGATATGTTGCTTCGCAAAGCAAGGAAACTGTCATGAGGTTGATTTTTATGGGCAGCCCGGCGTTTTCCGTACCAGTCTTAGAAGCGTTGGTTGCCGCAGGGCATGAGATCGTTGCGGTGTATACACAGCCGCCCAGGCCGGCAGGGCGGGGCAAAAAACAACGCCCTTGTCCTGTGCATGCGCGCGCGCTTGCGTTAACGCTTGACGTGCGGCATCCGGCCTCGCTGAAACAGGCAGAGGAGCAAGCTGCTTTTTCTGCGCTGCGGGCGGATGCGGCGGTGGTGGTGGCTTATGGGCTGTTGCTGCCGCAAGCGCTGCTGGATGCGCCAAGGCATGGATGTTTGAATATTCACGCCTCTTTATTGCCGCGTTGGCGCGGAGCCGCGCCCATCCATCGGGCAATTATGGCGGGTGATCGCGAGACCGGAATCTGCATTATGCAAATGGAAGCTGGCCTCGATACAGGGCCGGTTTTATATCGGGAAACGATTTCAATCGCGCCAGATGAGACAACCGCCGCGCTGCAGGAACGTTTGTCTGATCTTGGCGCATGGGCAATTGTGCAGAGTTTGCAGGATTTGTCTCAGTTGCAAGCACGGCCACAATCTTCAATTGGCGTTTGCTACGCGCATAAAATTGACAAAAGCGAAGCGCAGATTGATTGGTCTTTGCCGGCAGAAATTTTGGATCGCCAAATCCGCGGCTTATCGCCCTTTCCGGGTGCTTGGGCGATGCTGCGCGGTGAGCGTGTGAAGTTTTTGGGATCAGCGCTGATGTCAGCTGAGCCGCCATTGGCCGCTGCAGGCACTGTTCTTGATGATGATCTTGGCATTGCCTGTGGGTCTGGTGCGCTGCGGATTACGCGGCTGCAGAGAGCTGGGAAATCTGCGCAATCATCCGCTGATTTTTTGCGCGGAACGCCAGTTATTGCAGGTGAGAAGCTGGTCTAGAGCCTAAAAATCGACCGCCAAGCCTTTTTTCTCCCAATCTCCATAGCGTACGGGTTCCGGCCCATCGCGTCCCCCCAGCTCTTTTGGAAGAGGGGTGCTTTTGGCGGCTTGGCGGCGCGCTTCGGCTTCGGCCAAGGCACGGATCGCGGCGGCGGGCAGATCTTCGCGGTCTTGAGTCACTCGGGGCTTTCCTCTTTGTGGTGAGATAGATATACGCTCGGCTCTGACAAAAGCAAGGATCTGACGATGGTAAAACCTCACCTTTCGCCAAGGGCGGCCGCCGTGCAGCTGCTGAATGGGGTCTTGCTTGAGGGCAAATTGATTGCAGAATTACTTGCCGAAAATATATTAGCGCCGCTGGCGCCTGAGGCGCGCGCGCGCGCGCAGCGTTTGGCGCTGGAGACGCTGCGCGGGCTAGAGCGCGCCGACCGTTTGCTGGCCAAACATATCCGCAAAAACCCGCCGCTTGGCGTGCGTAATATCCTGCGTCTGGCGGTTGTCGAGCTCTGCCGAGGGGGGGATGCGCATGGGATCGTGAATGAAGCCGTTGCGCTTGCGGGCTACAGCAAACGCACAGCCTCGTTTAAAGGTTTGATAAATGCGGTGTTGCGCAAATTGGCGCAAACTGGCCAGGAAGATTGGCAGAAGTTGCGCGTGCCGCGGCTGCCCTCTTGGCTGCGTCAGCCTTTGGTTGAGGCCTATGGGTCCTCGGCGATGGGGGCAATTGAACAGGCGCATTTCAAGCCGGTTCCGATCGATATAACGCTGAAAGATCCCGCGCGCGCTGCCGATTGGGCCGCGCAGTTGAATGGCACTGTGTTGCCAGGTGGCAGCATCCGCCTCAGCGCAGAGGGGGCGCTGACCGCCCGCCCCGGATTTGCCAGTGGAGATTGGTGGGTGCAAGATGCAGCTGCGGCCCTGCCAGTGCGCTTGCTTGGCGATTTATCGGGTCAAAAGGCTTTGGATCTTTGCGCCGCCCCGGGTGGTAAAACCATGCAGCTTAGCGCCGCTGGCGCCAGCACCACGGCGCTTGATATTTCGCAATCCCGATTGCAGCGCTTGCATGAAAATTTAGACAGAACGGGTTTAAAGGCTGATATCATTGTGGCGGATGCGCGGGCGCATGGGACCACGGGTTATGATGTGGTTGTGTTGGACGCGCCATGTTCGGCCACCGGAACCATCCGGCGCCATCCTGATCTGCCCTTCGCCAAGGATGGGGCACAGTTTTCAGCGCTTTTTGACCTTCAAGCACAGTTATTGGACCACGCTTTGAAGCGGATGGCGGCAAAGGGGCGGTTGGTTTATTGCACGTGTTCGTTGTTGCCGGATGAGGGTGAAGCGCAGATCGAGAACGCGTTACAGAAGCATCAGGGCCTGCGCGTGGATCACAGCGCATTGGACAAGGATTTTATCGCGCAAGAATGGCGGGTTGCAGGATTAGGGCTGCGGTTGCGACCCGATTTTTGGGCAGAGCATGGCGGTATGGATGGCTTTTTCATCACAGTGTTGCGCTGGGCGTAACATGCGGATTTGCCGCGTGACTTGTCAGCGCGCGTTTTCTATGCTGCACATGCGTCAATGCAAGCGCCAAGGGGCATAGAATATGGCGGCGTCTGACAATTTTTCTTCACGCTATAGGCGTTTAATCGACAGGCTAACCGCGCGCTGGATTGGCTTAAGATCATTTCCAGTGACCGACTTAATTGAGGTTGAACCACGTTCGATTGGCAGCCCCGAATTGGGCCGGCAAATTCTGTCGGGTCAATTTGTTTTGCAGGGTCATCAGGTGGATTTGCAGCAAAATGCTTTGTGGGATCTGAGCCTGTCTGACCAGGCGGCGATCTTGGATCTTCATGGATCGGTTTGGCTGGATCATTTGGCAGCATTCGGAGGCCGCAAAAGCGGGGCGACGGCGCAGGCGTGGGTGGATCTGTGGATCGATCGCTTCGGGCGCGGCGGTGGCCCTGGATGGCGGGCCGATATCACCGGTCGGCGGGTTTTGCGCTGGTTACATCACAGCGTGATGCTGCTTGATGGCGCGGATCCAAGCCGACGGGCGGATTTTTTAGAGGCTCTTGCCAAGCAAGCTGTGTTCATCTCGAAAAGATGGCCCTCTGTATCGCCGGGTTTGCCGCGTTTTGAAGCCTTGGCGGGTTTGATTTCCGCAGCGCTTGCGATCAAGTTTTTGCACCCTTTGGTGGCGCCGGCAACGCGGGCTTTGGCGCATGAATGCCGCGTTCAAATTGACGCCACCGGCAGTATTTTTTCGCGCAATCCCGAAGAGCTTTTGGATATTTTTTCACTTTTAAGCTGGACGGCAGCGGCGTTGCGCGCCGCGGGTTGGACCCCAGCCGATTTGCATTTGGATGCGATCCAACGGATCGCGCCGACATTGCGCATGCTGCGCCATAAAGACGGCGGATTGGCTCGCTTCCATGGCGGTGGCCGCGGATTTTCGGGGCGGCTTGATCAAGCCTTGGCAGCCTCGGGCAGCCGGGGGTTTCCCCAGAGCGGTTTGGCAATGGGCTTTGCCCGGTTAAGCGCGGGCGGCAGCAGCGTGTTGATCGATGCCGGGGCCTTGCCGCAGGGGCGGGCTTCGATCAACGCGCATGCCTCAAGTTTGGCCTTCGAGCTCACTTCGGGGCGCCATCCGGTGATCGTGAATTGCGGGTCGGGGCGGCGCTTTGGCGAAGATTGGCGCAGAATTGGGCGCGGCACCGCATCGCATTCTACCCTTGTTATCGAAGATTTTGTCAGCGCTGAACTGGGCCCGCGTTTATGGTTTTCCGGCCAGCGCCGCGATGCTTTGGTAAATGGGCCGTCTGAATTTCCAAGCGCGTTATCAATATCGACAGCGGGGCAAAAATTTGAAGGTGGCCATAATGGGTTTCTCGCAAAAACAGGCCTAACCCATGCCCGAACGCTCACTTTATCGCCAGATGGGGATTTGCTCAGTGGTGAAGAGGTTTTGATTGCGGTTACTGCGCGCGATAAGTTGCTGTTTGAGCAATCTATGCGGCGCCAAGGCTTGCAAGGGTTTTCCTGCAAGCTTCGGTTTCATTTGCATCCCGATATTGTTGTCAGAATCCATCCCACGGGCGGGCAGGCGGTGCTGATATTGCCAAATTCTGAAACCTGGTCTTTAAGCACTGACGCGACGGTTAAGCTGGCTTTGGAAAGCAGCGTGTATCTTGAACGCCAGGCTTTACAGCCGCGGGCCACAAAACAGGTGGTTTTATCTCAGAGCGCAATAAGCTATGCGACACGCATCAATTGGGTTCTTACCAGAACCCGCCCCCCTGAACAATTAAGGCGTGAGCGCGATCGTGAAATGCGTTACGCCATCCAGACATAAAGTGGAAAAATATATATGACCGATTTGTTTCCCGTTCGCCGCGCTTTGATTTCCGTTTCTGATAAAACCGGCTTGGTTGAGCTTGCGCATGTTTTGGCGGCCGGCGGTATTGAACTCCTTTCAACCGGCGGCAGCGCAAAAGCGTTGCGGGATGCGGGGCTTGAGGTGCGGGATGTCGCAGAGGTGACAGGGTTTCCCGAGATGATGGATGGCCGGGTGAAAACTTTGCATCCAAATGTGCATGGCGGGTTGCTGGCATTGCGCGATAATGCGGATCATGTTGCGGCGATGCAAGCGCATGGGATCGGCGGAATTGATTTATTGATTGTGAATTTATACCCGTTTGAAGAAACCGTTGCTGGGGGCGGTGATTACGCGACCTGCGTTGAGAATATCGATATTGGGGGTCCAGCCATGATCCGGGCGGCCGCCAAGAATCATGGCTTTGTGACAACCGTGGTGGATGTGCAGGATTATGAGGCGCTTCTGGCTGAGTTGGAGGCGCAAAATGGGCAAACATCCTATGCGTTTCGCCAAACAATGGCGCAACGGGCCTATGCGCATACGGCCGGATATGACGCCGCAGTCTCCACTTGGATGGCACGGGCTTTGGGAGAACCGGCGCCAAGCCGCCACAGCCTATCGGGCCGTTTGGCGCAAAGGTTGCGGTATGGTGAAAACCCGCATCAATCGGCCAGCTTTTACGTGGATGGCAGCGGCAGGCCGGGCATTGCAAGCGCAATCCAGCATCAAGGGAAAGAATTATCCTATAACAATATTAATGACACGGATGCGGCTTTCGAATTGGTGAGCGAGTTTGCGCCCGAAGACGGGGCCGCCTGCGCCATTATCAAACATGCCAACCCCTGCGGTGTGGCGCGTGGTGCTGATTTAAGCGCCGCTTATCGGGCTGCTTTTGATTGTGATCGGACCAGTGCATTTGGCGGTATCGTGGCGTTTAACCAAGCTTTGGATGCGCGCACTGCGCAAGAAATAACCGGTATTTTCACTGAAGTGGTGATCGCGCCAGATGCGACGGCGGAAGCGAAGGAGATCTTTGCCGCCAAGAAAAATCTTAGGCTTTTGACAACGGGCGCCTTGGCAGATCCGGCAACCGCCGCGCAGGTTATTCGGCAAGTGTCAGGGGGGTTCTTATTGCAAGACAAAGACAATGGGTTGCGTCTGCAAGAGGATCTATCGGTGGTCACCAAAAGAGCGCCGAGTGAGCAGGAAATGGCGGATCTTCTGTTCGCGTGGAAAGTTGCCAAACATGTGAAGTCAAACGCGATCGTCTATGTGAAAGAGGGCGCAACGGTTGGCGTGGGTGCAGGGCAGATGAGCCGGGTTGACAGCTGCCGTATTGCCGCGCGCAAAGCGCAGGATATGGCCGAGCTGCTCGGGTTAGAAGCGCCTTTAACGCAAGGCTCGGTTGTGGCCTCTGATGCCTTTTTTCCTTTTGCAGATGGGTTGCTAACCGCTGCAGAGGCGGGTGCAACGGCGGTTATACAACCTGGCGGATCCATGCGCGATGAGGATGTGATTGCAGCGGCTGATGCGGCCGGATTGGCGATGGTGTTTACCGGCATGCGGCATTTTAGGCATTGAACATGACCAAGCTCATGGCTCTCACCGCCGTTATAGGTTTTGCGGTTGATCAGATCAGCAAGCTCTATGTGGTGTTTTGGCTTGACCTCATAAACCTGCAAGAGATTGACGTTTTTGCGCCCTTTTTGAAGTTCCGAATGGCCTGGAATTATGGGGTTAATTTTGGTCTGTTTTCGGGCCAATCCGAGGTTCAAAGGACTGCGCTGATTTTGATTGCGCTGGGGATTTCTGCCGTCGTAGCGTTCTGGGCTATCCGGCATGGCAGCGGACGGTTAACGCCAGTGGCGGCGGGGCTTTTAATTGGCGGCGCCCTTGGTAATTCCTTAGACCGGCTGATCTATGGAGCAGTGGTCGATTTTTTAAACATGTCGTGTTGCGGCATCGAAAATCCTTTTGTTTTCAATCTTGCAGATGTGGCAATTTTTTTAGGTGCCATCGGGCTGATGTTTGCGCCACACCCGCAAGATCCGACTGTAGCCGATCGTGATAAAAACGGATAAAAGAAAAGCGTGGTGGATTAGATGAGGGTGATAGAAATGTTTCGGATAGCGGGTGTTGCGGGTGTGATCGGTTTTGTTTTGATGGGCTGTAGTTCGAGCGGTTCGATATCCGATCAATACGGGGTGGTCAGTATTGAACCGATAGAGGCAGGTTTGGCACCAAACAAACCCCTCGAGCAGCCCAGCAATTTGGATGCGCTGCCGGAGCCCACGCCAGGGGGAAGCAATCTCGGTGATCCAGAGCCGCGCCCTGTTATCGAGGCTGCAGCGCAGGAGCAGGAAGTAGAAGCCAAGACGTATAAACCCGGCGAGCCGCGCCCAATATCTGAAATGATGGATGCTTTGAACGCAGGTCTTAAAGATATGGAGCAGCGGATAAATGACAGGTTGAGCTCGAATTAAAGCGGTTCAGAGATAGGCTCTGTTTTGATTTCAAAACATTGTGTTCTGCCTTGCCTATTGCAACCTGACGCTTATCTGTTTCACAAAGATTAGGAGAAAGTGATGTCTCATTTCAGGCGTGGCTGGTTAGCTCTGTTATGCGTTTTGGTGCCGTTGGCGGTGGGCGCTCAAGCCGAAAAAGTCAGCAATTTCAGGCTGGAAAACGGTTTGGATGTGGTGGTGATCGAGGATCATCGCGCGCCGGTAGTGGTGCATATGCTGTGGTATCGCGCCGGCTCTGCTGATGAGAGTCCAGGCTCATCCGGCGTGGCGCATTTTCTCGAACATCTCTTGTTTAAAAAAACCAACCTTTTGGCCTCAGGAGAGTTTTCGCGGATCGTTGCGGAAAATGGCGGCAGTGATAATGCCTTTACCAGCGCCGATTATACCGCTTATTTTCAACGCGTGGCCAGTGACCGTTTGCCGCTTATGATGCAGCTAGAAGCAGATCGCATGGTGAATTTGCAGCTTGATGAAGCCGATATTATTACCGAGCGTGATGTGATTATTGAAGAGCGGAACCAGCGCACTGAAAGCAGCCCCGGCGCTTTGTTTTCCGAGCAGCGCATGGCAGCGCAATATCTGCAGCATCCCTATGGCAGGCCGATCATTGGCTGGCGGCATGAAATGGAAGGTTTGGGCCTACAAGACGCGCTGACTTATTATCGGCAGTTTTATGCGCCCAACAATGCCGTTTTGATTGTGGCCGGCGATGTCGATCCCACCCGCGTGAAACAACTTGCGCAAGACACTTATGGAAAAATTGCGCCGAACCCCGATTTGAAAAACCGCCAGAGGGTGAAAGAACCCCCTCAAACGGCCGCGCGGCGGCTGGTTTTTTACGATCAGAGGGTGGCGCAGCCTTATGTCATTCGGACCTATCTTGCGCCAGAACGCAACAGTGGTGCCCAACGCTCTGCGGCGGCGCTCAAACTGTTAAGCGATCTTCTGGGGGGTGGCCAAACGTCATGGTTTAGTCAAAGGCTGCAATTTGAAACTCAAACGGCCGTCTATACCAGCGCCTTTTATGGCGGCACCTCTTTGGATCAAACCACTTTTGGGTTGGTGATTGTGCCCTCTGAGGGGGTTGGTTTGCAAGAGGCTGAAGCTGCTTTGGACAAAGCGATTGCCGATTTTATCGATCAGGGTATCGATATAGAACAATTAGAACGTTTGAAAAAACAATTTCGCGCCGCAGAAATTTACGCGCAAGACAGCGTGCAAGGCTTGGCAAATGCCTATGGCCGGGCCTTAACATCCGGTTTAACGCTTGAGGATATCCGCGCTTGGCCTGACATCGTCCAATCGATCCAGCCAGATGAAATTTTAGCGGCTGCGCGTGAAGTCTTTGACAAGCGCAAATCTGTCACAGGTTGGTTGTTAAAAGCCGAGGAGACCACGCAATGAGATGCGTTCTGTTTTTTTTAATGGCCGGTTTCGCAACGCTGTGCCAAGCGGCCACGGATATTCAGGTGGTCACATCGCCCAATGGCCATAAAGCATGGTTGGTGGAAGAGCGCGGTATCCCTTTTGTCGCGCTTGAACTGCTGTTTGATGGTGGGGCGTCTATTGAGCCCGCTGAACAGCGCGGGGGCGTCAATCTTATGATGGCGTTGCTTGAGGAAGGTGCCGCCAATATGGATGCGCAGGCTTTCACCAAAGCGAAGGAAAACCTTGCCGCCTCTTTCTCTTATCAAACCTATCCAGATTCAGTTTCGGTTTCGGCGCGGTTTCTAACCGAAAGCCAAGATCAATCTGTGGGTCTTTTGCGGCAAACATTGCTGGAGCCACGGTTTGATATAGATGCGATAGAGCGGGTACGAGCACAGATTATTGCGGGGTTAAAATCTGATGCCAAAGACCCGGCTGAAATCGCACGGGCAGCGTTTAATCAAGAGGCCTTTGGACTTTCGCACCCTTATGGAAGCGATTTAAGCGGGCGCATCAGCACCGTAGAGGCGCTGACTCGCGATCACGTCGTGCAGGCGCATCAAAATGCGCTTGTGCTGGATCGGATCCGCATTTCTGCTGTTGGCGATATAGGAGCAGAGGATTTGGGGCGGCTGCTAGATGCGCTGCTTAAAGATATACCGGCCCAAAGCGCTTGGCCTTTGCCAAAAGATGCCGAGCTTGCGCTGGCAACGGGTGTTGAAATTGTTCCCTTCCCAACCCCACAATCGGTTGCGCTGTTCGGGCATCTGGGCCTAGATCGCGATCACCCTGATTTTTTTGCGGCTTACATTCTCAATCACATCTTTGGTGGCAGCGGGTTTGAAAGCCGTTTGATGCAGGCGTTGCGCGAAGAGCGCGGATTAACCTATGGGGTGTCCACGTATTTGGCGTCTCGGAAATATGCAGATTTATTGCTCGGCCAGTTTGCATCTGCCAATGACCGCATGGCCGAAGCAGTGGATATCTTGCGCGAGGAATGGGATAAAATCGCCCGTAATGGTATTTCTGAAACAGAGCTGCAATTGGCGCAGACCTATCTTACAGGCGCCTATCCGTTGCGTTTTGATGGCAATGCGCAGATCGCTCAAATTTTGGTTGGCATGCAACAACAGGGGTTGCAACCGAGCTATTTGCAAAACCGCAATAAAAAGGTGATGGCAGTGACGTTGCAACAGGCAAACCGCGTTGCCAAAGAATTGTTTCGCCCCGAATTATTGCGCATGTTCATTGTCGGTGAACCGGAAGACCTTTAGCCGGTAAAGGGTTCAAAGGCAGGCTATATAAACGGTGATCTGCGATTGCCATGCGTCTTTGTGCGATTGAAATTTGTCGCCTTGCGTTAGAATACGTTGTGATTTTGAAGCGTATCATCATAAAAGGTCGCAGATTGTTGCGTGAAACAGGCTGGATCTTGAGTTAGGCTCTGGGTTAAACAGGTCATGGTTACAATGGTTTTCAGGCCTGATTGCAGCGCGTATAAGGAATAAAAATGGTATCTCCCTCATATTATAAACCTTCGGGTGGGCTTGCGCCGCAAAGCCAGTTGATCACTGGGCGCGCTGTTTTTAACACGGCTTATGCCGTGATCCCTGGCGGAACCAACAGCGATATTGTCACCAGCTTTCTACCCTTTTGGACGGGTATGCGGATGTGGGTTTTGGCGCGGCCTCTTTCTGGGTTTGCGGAAACATTCAGCCAATCGATTGTTGAGTTAACCCCCGGGGGCGGCAGCGAGCGGCCGGAAACGGATGCCAGTGCTCAGGCGGTGCTTTTCGTTGTATCGGGCAGCATCACCTTGAGCCTATCTGGCGATACGCATGTTTTGTCTCCAGGCGGTTACGCTTATATTCCGGCAGGCTCTGAATGGTCGTTGGTGAATGCGGAAGCAGAGGTTGCGGTTTTCCATTGGATCAGAAAAACCTATCAAGCTGTCGAGGGGTTAGAGGCGCCAGAGGCGTTTGTCTGTAATGAGGCAGATTTTGCGCCGATAGAAATGCCCGGTACGAATGGCGCTTGGGCCACCACGCGGTTTGTTGACCCGGCAGATATGCGCCATGATATGCATGTCAATATTGTTACGCTGCAGGCGGGCGCGGTGATCCCGTTTGCCGAAACCCATGTTATGGAACATGGGCTATACGTTTTAGAAGGCAAAGGCGTATACCGCCTGAATCAGGATTGGGTGGAAGTAGAGGCAGGTGATTTTCTGTGGCTGCGCGCGTTTTGCCCACAGGCCTGTTATGCTGGGGGGCCAGGTCCGTTTCGGTATTTGCTCTATAAGGATGTGAATCGGCAAATGCCGTTATCATAAGAAGGGTGTGCCGGATGTAAGCTGGTGTGTTTTGCGCTTTTTTCTTTGTAAAACACGCAAATTTTAAGGCATAGCCACCTATGAGGTGCCACTATGTTCTTATTTTTATCCCCGATATTTAAAGCGATTTACGTAAAGCTGCCTTGGCAATACCACCCTGCATTGCGGGCGCCACCATGGGCAAAAAACACCCAGAGCTGATCACCCTCTGCGCAGTTGATACGCCAGTAATCTCGCACGCCACTGCGCCAATTTGGATCATCCAGCCACCATTCCGGCGCAATCCGCTCTGGTCCCTGTTGCATCGCTGTGGTTAAAACCCGGTTTCGCCAGCGGAAGCGTGGTGGCACATCGGGTATTTGTTTGGCGCTTATCGGTTCCGGTGGCCATAACAGTTTTGGCCTTGGGCGATCCGGCCTCGGCCAATCCGGCGCTGGTTTTGACCAAGCTGCGGCAAAGACCACAGCTGTTTTTTCGGCAATATGGCTTTCTGCAGGGTGCAGGCGGGTTACGTGATCTAAGCCGATCCGCGTTCCCAGCCGCCCAATCAGATCGTTGAGATCGGTGTCAGCCCCCGTGGGCGTGGTGTTGTGATGCGTTTGCTGGAGGGGCGCTGGGGTGGTGCGAAGCGTGATGGGTTCGGTTTGGCTGGCCTCAAGCCGTAACATATCAATGCCAAACCCCATATCAATCGTCTCAAGTTTAAGCAGAAGAAGCGGGCGGATACGCGCGATTGTATGGCCCGCTTGTGCCAATTGAATCCGAATATAAGAAAGAGTTTGATCGGTTTGAAACACTTGTAAGTCAATTTGCCGTGCGCCTTGTCCAGCGGCGCGTAGTTTGTCGCAAAGCCGCGGTAAAAGGCGATCTAAGGCGGCGCGTAAATCGTCAGCCAGGCCAATCGGATCTGGCAAGCTCATGCGCACGCCAAAATGAGGTGGGGTGCGTTGGGCGGATAGGGGTTCAGGAACGCGCCCTAAAGCTTGATCCAATCGCAGCATAAGTTCCTTGCCAAAGCGCCGTGCCAAAGCGGCGCGGGGTTGCCCGCTGAGATCACGGATTTGGCGCAAACCCACGCGGTGTAGGTTATGGATTGTAGAGCTTTCTAGGCGCAGCGCGGCCACAGGTAAGGCCGCTAAGGCGCTATGGCTGCCCCCAAGAGGGGCGATTTGCGCTTTTGGGTGTGGATTGCCTGTTGGTGCCTGCGCTTGCGCCTGCCTTCGCGGCTGTGAAAAGCGCTGCTTGGGTAATTTTACGCGCGTGGCTCTGGCCTCTTGGGTGAGGGCATCCACATTGCGATCCGATTGGTCATGGCTTGGGTGATAATGCGCCAAAGCCCAAGCCGCGCCTATCGTATCGGCCAAACCAAGGCGGGTACTCAGCTGAAAATCTTCGCATTCGCTTGCAATCTGTTTTACAAAGCCATCCTCGCCGCCAAAAAGATGCGCGCAGCCTGTGATATCCATGCAAAGGCCATCATCGGCAACGGTGGTGATCCAAGGGCTAAATTTCCCCCCCCAGCGGCATAAAGCCAATAAAAATTGGTGTTCGGCCGGTACGTTGCGCATGCGGGTGATCAGTTTGGGGCAGATTGCTTGGGCATCGCGCAAAGATTGACCAGGGTATAATCCAGCAAGGCTGGCGCTGTGTGAAAGCGAAGAGAGCCGCTGTGCCTGCCCGCTCTCTTGCAGGATCGCAAAGGGCAAATCAGCCAGATCATTTTCTAAGCGTAAGCAACGCTCGGCCCCCAATCTGGGAAACCAAAGGGATAAGAAACGACGCTGTGTCATAGAACGGCTACATCAAGTTTGTTCACTTTTTGTTCTATATCGGAGATCTGTGGGAGGAGTCGAGTCTGTCTTTATGGCATTTTTATAAATGCCATACTGAGGGTTTATTTTTTCCAGTTTGGTTCTATCTAAAAAATACAAGATTTTCTGTTTATAAGGAATTCACCATGCACTCACGTATCTGTTTGTTTTCTTTCCTGACTGTTATCGGTCTGGGCCTTACCCCTGCATTTGCGCATGAGGGGGTTAAAAACCCTGCGGTGAAAGCTCGGATGATTTTGATGAAAGAGGTCAAAACATCTTTTGGCCAAATTGGGCAGATGGCGAAAGGCGCGGTGGCGTTTGATGCGCAGGATGCGCAAGCGGCAAAGGCGCGTTTGTTAAAAGCCTCGCAAGCTGTTGTAGATAAGTTTCAGGCGAATGAAACAGATCCATTGTCACAAGCCGCGCCAGCTATTTGGAAGAATTGGGATGATTTTGTTGCCAAATCCACCGCTTTTGAGGCCGCTATTGAGGTGCTTGACGTGTCAGATTTGGCCGCCTTACGGGGCGGTATGCGGGCTATAGGCGGTGGATGTATGGCGTGCCATAAAGCCTATAAAACCGATTAAAAGCAGGCCTTTCAGAGGTTTGAAAATGGCAATAAGGCGCCTGATTAATACGTTGCAGTTTGCTCGAAAATACGGCATCGTTTTCAAAAAACTGGGAGGATGATCATGCGTACACGGGCAGCAGTTGCAGTTGCGGCGGGACAACCACTGGAAGTGATGGAGGTAAACCTTGACGGTCCGAAGGCGGGCGAGGTTCTGGTTGAGATAAAAGCAACCGGCATTTGCCATACGGATGAGTTTACGCTGTCAGGCGCAGATCCAGAGGGAATGTTTCCTGCGATTTTAGGCCATGAAGGGGCCGGCGTGGTTTTGGAATGCGGCCCGGGTGTGACCAGTTTGAAGCCGGGGGATCACGTGATCCCGCTTTACACGCCGGAATGTCGAACCTGTGAATATTGTCTGAACCCGAAAACCAACCTGTGTCAGGCCATTCGCGAGACCCAAGGCCGTGGAGTGATGCCCGATGGCACCAGCCGGTTCTCTATGCTCGATGGCACCCCAATACTGCATTATATGGGGTGCTCTACTTTTGCCAACCACACGGTCTTGCCTGAAATTGCGCTGGCCAAAATCAACCCGGATGCGCCATTTGATAAAGTTTGTTACATTGGTTGCGGGGTCACCACGGGCCTTGGCGCGGTGATGAACACTGCCAAGGTTGAAATTGGCAGCAGGGCGATTGTGTTTGGTTTGGGGGGCATTGGCCTGAACGTGATCCAAGGCTTGCGCATGGCCGGTGCAGATCAGATTGTTGGCGTTGATCTGAACCCGGATAAGCGCGATATGGCAGCGCGGTTTGGCATGACCGATTTCGTCAATCCTGCAGAGGTTGAGGGTGATTTGGTGGCCCATCTTGTGGCTCTGACCAAAGGCGGCGCAGATTACACGTTTGATGCCACTGGCAATGTGCAAGTGATGCGCACAGCCCTAGAGGCCGCGCATAAGGGCTGGGGGGAAAGCATCATCATTGGCGTTGCGCCAGCGGGGGCTGAAATTTCAACGCGGCCGTTTCAACTGGTCACGGGGCGTGTCTGGCGCGGCACAGCTTTTGGCGGTGCACGCGGGCGTACTGATGTGCCTAAGATTGTTGATTGGTATATGGATGGCAAGGTGGAAATTGATCCGATGATCACGCATGTTTTGGATCTTGAGGATATCAACAAAGCCTTTGATTTGATGCATTCAGGCGAAAGTATAAGATCGGTCGTGGTGTTTTAAGCTATCGCTGAGGGAGGCGATTATTGCCTTAAGGCCAGCTCCACTGCTTAACTAATGCCACAAACTCGGCTATTCACATAGTGTATGTTATTTCTGTTGCAGAGTGCGATGTTACCTGTGGATCAAGTTGGTCAAACCGATATCAAGCAAGATAGCCTATCTGCCAAAAAGTTTGACTGCCATTTTTTAAAAGCCGAAACGTGATCATTGCCGGTGAGTTAAACCATATGAGTGCAAAAAGGGCAGTGGAACATATGCGGGCACTTTCTGAGAAAAGCGATGATCCTATAAACCTGATTATTAGCTCGCCCGGAGGGCATGTTGAATCGAGGGATATGCTGCATGATATGATTAAGTTCATTAACCCAAAAATGCGCTGTATTGGCAGCGGCTGGGGTGCCAGCGCCCTAAGCTTCATTGGTGCGGCTTTGAAAAACTGCTATTGCCTGCCTAATATACGTTTCTTGCTGCATCAACCCAGCGGCGGCATTGGGGGGCAAGCCAGCGACATGAAAATTCAAGCGGAACAAAGACGTCAAATGCGGTCTCGATTTGAAGGCTTATTCGCGGCTGCAACAGGCCAAACGCCGCAGAAAATAGCACAAGATACCAAACGCAATTTCTGGCTGACAGCTGAGGCCGCTATCAGCTATGGGTTAGTTGGACAGATAGTCTCTAGCTATGATGCATTAGAATGATGGAAAAAATAAAGATTACCCCTGCGACATCGGCGGATGAAGAACGCATTTGGGCGCTGTTACAGCCGGTGTTCAGCGCGGGTGACACCTATGCGGTTGACCCATTGATCGATCGCGAGGCCGCGATCGCCTATTGGATGGAAGCGGATAAAACCGCCTTTATCCTTCGTATTGAAGGGCAAGCCGTTGGAACCTATTATATACGCCCCAACCAGCCGGGGGGCGGTGCGCATATCTGCAATTGCGGCTTTATTACGGCGCCCTCGGCGCGCGGAAAAGGGGTTGCGCGTCGCATGCTCGACCATGCGTTGATTGAGGCCAAGCAGCAGGGGTATCGGGCGATGCAGTTCAATTTTGTTTTGGCCAGCAATCAGCGCGCGCTGGCCATTTGGCAGCGTAATGGATTTGCAACGATCGGTCGGATTCCGCAGGCGTTTTTGCATCCAAAACAGGGCTATGTTGATGCGCTGATCCTGCATAGATCTTTATAAGAAAACCGCAGTTGCGATGCGTTATCTTTTACGTTTCTTGTACGTGCTGGCACCTATCTGGGTGTATAACAGCCGTTGACAGAGCGCTGTTTACGGGCACAAGATAATCGTAAGGGTAAAAATTATATGCGGTTTTTCGTTCATAGGCGTCGGTTCGCGGATTTATCAGAGCAGGAAATATTAGCGCTTGCAATTTCCTCTGAAGAGGATGATGCGCGAATTTATAGTGGTTTTGCGCAGCAATTGCGGGCTGAGTATCCGGATAGTGCGGCTTTGTTTGCTGATATGGCCGACGAAGAAGATGCGCATCGTCAGCAATTGATTGCGCTTCATGAAACGCGGTTTGGGGCTTTTATTCCGCTGATCCGGCGCGAGCATGTCGCGGGGTTCTATGCCCGTCAACCGATTTGGCTTATGGCCAATTTGGGGATCGAAAAAATTCGCGCGGAAGCAGAAGCGATGGAGCGTAAGGCCGAGGATTTTTATCGGAAGGCAGCGGCGCGCAGCTCTGACGCTGCCAGCCGAAAATTGCTGGGCGATTTGGCGGCCAGCGAAGCCCGCCACAAAGCGCGGGCAGAAGGTCTGTTGGAAAATTTAACCTCCTCAGGGGCTGCTCAAGAAGAAGGGTTTCAAGCCAAGCGCCAGTTCATCCTAACTTGGGTACAGCCAGGCTTGGCGGGTTTAATGGACGGATCTGTCTCGACGCTTGCGCCCATCTTTGCCACGGCCTTTGCCACCCAGAGCTCGCATACCACGTTTTTGGTAGGGTTGGCGGCGGCGCTGGGGGCAGGGGTTTCAATGGCTTTTACCGAAGCCGCTTCGGATGATGGGGCATTATCGGGGCGCGGCTCACCTTTGAAACGTGGTTTTGCCGCGGGCGTGATGACAACGATCGGCGGGTTAGGGCATGCGCTGCCCTATTTGATCGCGGATATTTGGACTGCGAATTTGATCGCCTTTATCGTTGTGTTTATCGAATTATGGGCGATTGCCTGGATCCAAAACCGGTATATGCAAACGCCGTTTTTTCGTGCGGCGTTTCAAGTTGTGCTTGGCGGATCCTTGGTGTTTGCGATCGGAATTGTGATTGGCAGCGGATGAAACGGCTGCGCGGCCTGACGGGGCGGCGACCGGCTGCATAAGATAGTAATTGACGCGCCGCACCTGCCTGATACAGCCTTGCGTTATGATTGATATCTTGCTCAAAACCTTGCCGTTTTTCGCCGTGATCGGCCTGGGTTATTTAGCCGGGCGTCGGGGTTTTTTCACCCCCGAAGCTACAGGTTATCTGACAAAGTTTGTCTTTTACTTTGCGCTTTCGGCGTTTTTATTCCGCTTTTCGGCAACGCTGCCTTTCAGCGCGCTCTTGCGCCCAGATTTTATCTTTGCCTATTTAAGCGCATCGGCCTTGGTTTATGGGTTTGCCTTGCTGGTGGCTTTGGGCCGCAAGGTTCC
>Ga0255756_1000524_pt1 | contig 46685 bp, 15 predicted proteins | sample 011ome_20_FD_179956 | JGI IMG/M metagenome (GOLD analysis project Ga0255756, IMG submission 179956) | Coastal salt marsh microbial communities from the Groves Creek Marsh, Skidaway Island, Georgia - 011509CT metaG (version 2) | ecosystem: Environmental > Aquatic > Marine > Intertidal zone > Salt... | reverse complement strand
TAGCGCTTCATGTGCGCTTCCGGGTCAGTCCGCTCGACATTGCAAAGCTCACTGCGAAGAGGGAGAGGAGAATGTCGTTAGTAAAATGTGTCAAAGCTGCAACGACGAAATAGGGGTTGCAACGTTTGCCAATCCAAGATTCTCGGTCACAGAAGCAGATGGAACGGTTCAATATTTGTGCGCACGTTGCTTCCGGCGCAAGTATCCTCAGGGCGCTTTCAAAGGTGACGAGCGAGCCAACGGTCGTATTGACTCCCGTGAGGGCATTTGTGTAAACGCCGTGATGAACGCCGTAGCGCTGAAAGATTTACCGTGGACACACGATCGCCCATTTTGGTTCGGTTGCTGGGAAGGGTGTGACTCAAAAAGACGTGTCGACACCTGGACGCTTATTGGTGGCTGCGTCTTGGGCGTAGAGATAGACGAGAACCAACATAAAGGAAATCATTACGCCGCGGATGCCGAGATCAGAACCAATGAGATTGCGATGGAGATCGGCGCTGCCCCACTTTATTTGGTGCGCTTAAATCCGGACCCTTACGTTGCAAAATCAGGTTGCAAAATCAAAGGATTTTTTGAAGTGAAACAAGGCAAAGCTATGCGACGCCAGTCTGAGATAGACCGTCGCTTGAAGAAATTGATTAAGACACTCAAGGAAAAACGAAGCGAATTAGAAAAGAGAAATCAAGAGAAATCAACAGTGATAGAGTCTTACCTTGTTGAGACTTTCTTGTTTTTCGATGGATATGAAGACAACGAGTAAAGCACACCCCACTGCCTAACTGATATACTCCTGATATGTATCTGGGTCGACGTCATGTGCCACCAAAAGATTATGGCAGCCTTTTCTTTGTGTAATGTCGATTTCCTCTCGCAACGCGAGAAAGCTCAAATTCCTCAACGCTCGTCCCAGTGATGGCCACGTATCGATCGACAAACGCGCTCTTGAGACACAACAGTACGCAATCGACGTGTGGAAGCACGCGATTCCATTCTTTATCAGTGCCGGCGCCCGCGGTGTCGATTGAGGCGCCGACGCCCAACGCGCGAACGCCTCGACACACCGCGCGCGCGAATTCTGGCTGTAACAAACACTCGCCTCCGCTGAGCGTGACGCCGCCGCCAGACGCGCTGTAGTAATCAAGATTGCGTCGTACGATGTCGACGCACTCGCGCACGCGCATTCGTCGCCCGAGCGGCGTCGGCGTCGAGGCGTTCGCGCGCGCGAGCGCGGCGTCGGTGCTGTCCACGTTGCAACAAAACACGCAGCGTTTGTGACAGGATTGGAGAAAGAATATGCAGCGGATGCCCGCACCGTCAACGGCGGTGAAGGAATCGATGCTGTGCACGTAGCCGGTGATTTTGTCTTCGTCCGCCAGGTCCTCGATGTCGTCCTCCATCGTCGTTGAATGTCGTCGTCGTCGTCGTCATGCATGTCGAGAATATGAACCGTCACACCCAAGACCACGCCGCACGACCGCATTCCACGCCGCACGCCCCATGTCCACCGTGCGCGACTTCGTGCGCGAGCACGCGCAGCCGTACGATGACGATTTCGCACCCTCGCTCGCACCGCCGACGCCGCGCACGCTCGCACTGCTGTCCCGCGCGCGCGAGCTGTTCGCCTTGGAACGCCAACGCGGCGGCGTGCTCGACATTGACACCTCCACGCCGTCGCACGCCACGTCGCACGGGCCCGGGTACATCACCGACGACGCGAGTGATTGCGTTATCGTCGGCATGCAAACCCCGGTGCCGCTGCAACGGACGATGAAACCGCTCGGAGGCATGCGGGTGATTGAGAAGGCGTGCGCCGAGCGCGGGCGCGCCGTCGACGTCGGCGTGACCAAGTTCATGGATGACTGGTGCGTGACGCATAACGACGCCGTGTTCGCGCTGTATACGAATGAGATGAAAGCTGCGCGGCGCGCACACGTTTTGCTTGGGCTACCGGATGCGTACGGACGCGGTCGATTGATTGGCGATTACCGACGCGTCGCGCTGTTTGGCGTCGACGCGTTGCTCGCGGATAAATCCCGGGACGCCGAGGCGATGCCCGTGGACACGGAGGACGACTTGAGGTGTAAGTTTGAAGTCACGCAGCAGATTCGCGCGTTACGCGCGCTGAAGGACATGGCCAAGGCGTACGGGTGTGACATTGGTCCGCCCGCGACGTCGGCTCGCGAGGCGATTCAATGGACGTACTTTGGATATCTCTGCGCGGTGAAATCACACGACGGCGCGGCGATTTCGCTCGGGCGCGTGGATGCTTTTTTTGACATTTACATCGAGCGCGACGTGACGAGCGGGAAAATCACCGAATCGCAGGCACAGGAATTGATTGACAATTTTGTTTTAAAGCTGCGCATGGTGCGGCAATTACGGCCGCTCGCGTACGAGGAGATTTTCGCGGGCGATCCGCAATGGTCGACGACGTGCGTCGCCGGATGCTCGCTCGACGGCGATGGTCGACACATGGTGACGAAGACGTCGTGGCGTTTCTTGCACACACTACGAAATCTAGGCGCGGCGCCCGAACCCAATCTCACCGTGCTTTGGTCGAGCTCGGCGCTGCCGAAACCGTTCAAGCAATTCTGCGCCGAAATCTCCATCGGCTCGTCGACGATTCAATACGAAAACGATGATTTGATGCGCGAAATGTTACAGAGCGATGATTACGGGATCTCTTGCTGCGTCTCTGCCATGCGCTTGGGGACCGATATGCAATACTTTGGCGCGCGGTACAACATGCCAAAGTTACTGCTCATGGCGCTTAATAACGGCAAGGATGAAATCACCGGCGCGCAAGTCGCCCCGGCGTTGTTTGAGGATGTCCCGGGAGATGGCGAGATTTTGTCATTCGATGACGTCATGATTCGATTCAAAGCTTACATGGATTGGTTGTGCGCGCTGTACGTGAAAACGATGAACGTTATTCACGCCTGTCACGATTTACGCTGTTACGAAGCCATTTTCTTTGCGTTGATGGATACAAAGCTGTCACGTTCGATGGCGTTTGGCATTGCCGGATTGAGCGTCGTCGCGGATTCGTTATCGGCAATCAAGCACGCTCGAGTGCGCGTCGCGCGAGACGCGTCGACTGGATTGACGAAAGATTTCACCATCGAAGGCGAGTACCCAAAGTTTGGCAACGACGACGACGCCGTGGACGCCATTGCGGTATTCTTGGTGGATTACACCATTCGCGCCTTGCGTAAAACTCCCGCGCATCGCGGCGCCACGCACACGCTGTCCATTTTGACCATCACATCCAACGTGATGTACGGCAAAGCTACAGGCGCGACTCCAGATGGTCGACCCGCGGGCGCTGCGTTCGCACCGGGCGCCAACCCCATGCACGGCCGCGATGCAAATGGCGCGTTGTGCTCGTTGAACTCTGTCTCCAAGCTCCCGTACCCGTCGTGCGCGGATGGCATTTCAAACACATTCTCCATCACCGCGCCGTCTCTCGGCAAGTCGCGCGAATCGCAAATTTCAAATTTAGTCGCCATGCTCGACGGGTATTTCGCTCGAGGCGCGCAACACTTGAATGTCAATTGTTTGACGCGAGACGTGCTCGTGGACGCGATGGAACATCCGGATAAGTACCCGACGCTGACGATTCGTGTGTCGGGGTACGCGGTGAATTTCATCAAGCTCTCGCGCGAGCATCAAGAGGAGGTCATCAGTCGTACGTTTCACGCATCGTTATAAAGGGCGAGGCGCGTGACCTTGTTTTTCGCGTTTTACTTTTACGTTTTAACATTTCAGCGGCGCTAGTCGTACATCAGCCAGTTCTTTCTTTCAACTTCAAAACAATTCCAAAAATTCACAAAAATTCATCATCCAAACAACATGGCGCCCGCCAAATCAACATCGCCGCCCGTGACTTCTAAAGCCTCCAAAGCCTGAGCGCGGGTGAACCCGAGAGAAATTAATTGTGATACCTTGTCTTCGTTCACCGAGCGCGGGAGAGCGTCGACGACGGAACCGGATGGCGCGGATGCCGTGGGCGGCGAGGCGCCGCCGTCGAAACCGCGTGGAATCTCCGCCTCGCCTAAAAATGGCAATTCAACATCCGCTGAACCAATAGCGAGGACGTTCTTGCGCAGATCAATCGTACACTGATGCCGACGTAACATGTCGAGACCGAAAATAAAATCAATATCTTGCTCCTTTTCCAAAACGGTGATTGCCGTCGATAAAAACGTTCCGCCCACCTTCATCGGCGCTTGGTGAATGCGCCCCAAAATCTTCTGCGTGCCCACGCCCTTGGCCGTTCCTTGAAATCTATCATCAATCAATCGCTCAAGACCACACCTGCGCGCGCACGTCACCGACATGATGGACATTTGAGCGCCGCTATCCACAAACGCCTTCAACGCCACGCCGTTGATTTCGGCATCCACGTACAACATAACCACTTGTCCAAACACTTCAGGCGTTTCATCAATCGCCGTCCGCATGTTTTCCTCAACATTCGCCTTACGTATCGCCTCTTCAATCTTTCGCTGCGCCTCAATGTCGAACGGATCGCTATGTAACAACGCCAGCTCTTCGTTGCGAATTCTCATCGCTTCGGCTTCGCGGCTATGAAACTCCCGCATGCGCGTCTGAAACGTCTCCACATCCCCCGAATCGATCGCCCGCGCGAACAACGGATCCGACATACGCAAACGTTCCATCGCGACGCGATCGGCGGCGAACGCACGCATCATCGCCAAGGGATCCACCGCGGAACCATCCGAGCTCGTCGCCCGCGCCCCACCCATGGATGAATTCCCCGACCCGTTCGTCGTCGCCGTCGCCGCCGCGTGCCCACCTCCGGGCGCGACGAGGGCGACTAAATCATTATCTTTAAATCCACACCGCGCGAGCGAGCGATCGGAGGCGGAGGACGACGACGTGGAGGCGGTTTCAAGCGTGCGTCCATCCACCGTGGCGATGAGCGCGCGCACGTCGCGGTCGAGTTCCGCGCCCACCGCCGCCTTGAGATCGGCAATCGTGGCCGAGCCGTCGATGGTGATGCTCACGACGCCATCGATCGAGGGCACGGCCACGGTGAGGCGCATCGCGACGGAGAATGCGGTCGCGTGTGTCGTGCGATCTCGTTTTTGCGTCACAATTGCGCACGATGCGTCGATCTGCGGCGCCGAGAAGCGATGGACGGGCGACGCCATCGCGCGCAAAGGTGACGCCGCCTACGATGCGTGCGTCAGGGGCCAAAGCGTCGAACGAGGCGATGCGATATCGACGGATGATGATGATGATGATGACTGTGATCGCGATTGTTGGATTAATCTTTGGCGCGCGGTATTCCCAGCGCACGGGCGACGACGTGGTCATGACGGCCGACGCACCGTCCGAACACGACGGTCCTCGCGCGATCATTGGCGATGCGAACGAATGGCTGCCACCGCAGCGCGAGATTGGGGCGCGATTTCTCGAACGCGAGCGGGACGCGTGCGCATTCGCGTCGGCGCCCACCGTCTCGAGCGCCGTTCGTGGCGCCCAACCGCGGTTAATTACGAAAAAGGTCACCACCGCCGCGTTACGCGATGCATTTACTTTGCCTGCGTTATTGAAACGGAGCGGGAAGACGTCGGTGCAGCACGCGCATCCGGCGTATCACATCGTCGCGGGTGGTTCGGTGGAACGGATGACGACGCTCGAAACGTTCATTGAACGGTATTTGCGCACCGATGACGTGGCGAACGTGAGCTTTGTGTTTGATTCCATGTCAGATGTGTTGAGTGACAAACGGTTAAAGTCGAAATCGAGCGGGAAATCACTCGTGCCGCGACGATTGGGGCACGCGGTGGATGAGCCAGAGGCGGTGATTCCGGTGCTCAGCGTCGGCGGCGACGGCGCGGGATTGGCGATGCATCAGCACGACGCGACGTTATTGACGCTGTTGCACGGGTACAAGTTGTGGCTCGTGGCTGCGCCCGAGGTGGCAATGCCGGATTTTGTGTTTGACAGCATGCATGGGTACGGGTACATGTTATTAGAGGACGCGTTGAAGCACAGGGGCGAGGCGTCCATGTCGGGCGTGCAATGGTGCGTGCAGCCGCCAAACACCGCGGTGTATTTACCCGGGCATTGGTGGCACGCGACGGTGAATTTAGGCGAAGCCGTGGCGTTTGCGGAGCAACTCGGTGGGGGGTTTACGCCCATGGCGTATGAAGCGGCGGCGGCGACGACGGGGAAGCAGCGCGCGCAGACGTTGTCGGCGCACGCCCGGGATTACATGTTCAAGGACAAGGTGGATGTAGCGATTAAAACAGCGCAGGAGGCGATTGAGGTTGATCCGTTACAAGTTATGGCGCGATTTGTGCTCGCAGAGTCGTACGCGAGGCTTAAAAAGGCGCCAGAGGCGTTACAGTCGATGCGAGACGCCGCCGAAGCGGTTCGGTCGTCGTCGAGGCGCGCGACGCCACCCGTGCCTGAACTCTTTGCTGATTCTTTGTTACGCATCGCGTACACGCTGTGCGTGCCTTTGGCGGAATTGTCCAAGGAGGCTGTGCCGATGGGTATGGAACTCATTCGTGAGGCGCTCGAGGCGGTGCCGACGAGTTTGGAGAATAATATTTTGAGCGACGTCTTGGGCGAATGTTCGCCCGACAAAGTAGTACGACAGGAACAATAGGAAGGATATATCATTACAATTCGCGCGCGCGTTGCATTGCAATACTAATATTGTCATCATCATCATCATCACGCTCTCGTGCAGCTACGTGTGCGACGATGCGAACACAAAGGCGTGGGCGAGAATGAGCTTGGGAAAAAAGCCGTGCCGAGCGACGTCTACGAGCGCCTCGCACGCCCTCACGGCGTGTTCTATATCCGCACTCCACGCGTGTGGCGTCACATCCAACGGACGCTGTGCCCGTACGAACACCTTTGCCGCATCGAGAAGGGTTTTATCACCCTTATATCGCCGCGCACGACGACGCTCGGTGAGGAATTGAGGAAGCGCGCGCCAACCGGCGGGATGCTCCGTGTCCGCGAGCGTCGCCGCGAGCGCTTGATATTCTGCGCGAGACGTCTCGTCGCGCCGCTGGCGCTCGTACTTTGACGAACCATCGTCAATGACGACCGCAATAGCCGGCCCGCAGCCGCGGCGATTGAGTTGCAAGGCGATTTCAAATGCTATTCTTGCTGAGGCGTCGCTCGCGGCGAGCGCGCAGACGACGACGGGCGCACGCCGGCTCGATGTCGCATTCAGTATCGTTTTCACGCACCGCGCCGCAACGTTCGACGTATACTGGTCATTCAACGACGATGATGACGCGACGTGTGCCGAAATCGTGCGTGGAAGATGAATGCCGTGCACGGGAAGCGTGGAAGCAAATGAGGCAAATGACCAGCGTTCGACGTCGGCGAGCACGTCGACGAGGAGCCACACGCGCGGGACATGGTTTTCCACCGTCCAAACCGCGTCGTGGTTCAACCCGAACGCGCATGCGTCGAAATATTCTTCACAATCCACCGCACGCACGATGGCTTGCGTTAATCCTGGGCTCGCATCGTCGTCGTCGTCGTCGGTGGCGTCGGTCTGGCGACCGTGTGAGCCAAATACGAGCGACGGCGACGCAGACATGGATAATCCGAGCTCAGGGTGCCAAATGCTTTGTATCCACGGCACATCTGCGCGCACTCGAGCGTTTGCGTGATGGCCCAAATCATCCCATTCGCTCGCGAGCTGCTGTCGCATGTGCGGTACGATTGTTTCGTCTAAATCTCCTCCGTTGCTCTCCGACGTCATCAAATTCATGTGCGACCCGGCGCAGTGTACGATTTCGACGTGATCGCACGCCAACGGCCACACGTACCCGCTCACGGATTGTAACAACCCACCGTGCGCGTCTAGGCGTAAATCGGTTTCGAAAAGTGCGGAACTTTCGGTGCCGGCTTTGTAATGAATGACTTTTCCTCGGACGCGAGAGAACATTTTACGCGGGACTCGGCTCGATAACGCTGGATCCGCTTCGACGCCGCGAAGCATGCGCCAAGCGCCGGAATCGATAGAACCATCTTCGAGCTGGTTCATACCGCTGTTCCATTGCGCCGCGTACGGACCTTTACTGATTTGCTCGTCCAGTTCTCTGGCGTTGAACGCGCGGCCGAGCGCCTGATGCGCGACGTCTTCGAACATCGCGTACTTTTCTTCTCGTGAGAGATTTTGCCAACCCGCGGCGACGGTGTCGAAATGAAACGACGAAAGCGCGACTTCCATATACATCAATCCCGTGCTTTCGTTATCGGGACTCTCGTCGTCGTCGGTGGTATTTTCGTCGGGGATGTCGTTCCAATCCGACTTGAACTGTACCGGATGCGGCGCGTCGAACAAAAAGCACAGCGACACGGTGCGATCTAAAACATTCTCCAACACCAACGCGCTCTCGATCGCGAGCACGCCACCTAAAGAGTGTCCGCCGAGTATGATTGGCGAATCATCGTCTTGTTGCGCGTGCATGGCAAATGCGTGCGCGTTGGCCGCATCCGGCCACGGCTGCTCTGTCGTATCGCGTTCAAGCGTCAATACTGGGTGTGCGCCGAGTGAAAGTGCGTCAACAAGTTTCATGTACGCCAGTGGACCATCCCCAAACGCGGGTGCACCGAGAAAGAGCGCATTTGGCGTTGTCGCCTGAGACTTTAAGCATTTCACCATGTCCACGTTTGCCTTTGCGTTTGAAGCCGTCTTTGTCGTCGTCGTCGACATCGACGACGGATTCGAATTCGACACGAGATGCTCCAAATACGCAATCATCTTCAACGGCGTCGGCTGCGTGGCTAACGTCGCAACGTCGATATCCTCATCAATTTTAATCGCGCGCTTCAACGTCGTCGCCAATTCCACGGCGCCTATGGAATCCACGCCCATCGCCATTAAATCATCTTTCGCGCCGACATCTTCCCCGAACACGTCGCGAAGCGCGTCGTACACGACGCTCGCTATATTCACGACATCACGCGATGGCGTCGTCATCGGAAAGACGGCATTCGGTCGATCGACTCGTCGCGGTATTGATCTTTTTGGCGACGTTTGACATCCGAGCGCGGTTTCGCCCGTGAAACTCACCATCGTCTCCTCGCCGAACGCCGTCGACATCTCTCTCAACCCACCGCCGTCGTGGTCATCAACATGCGATGACAATGACTCCATCGTGCGTCCTACGTATGCTGCGATGGCTGACGTTGGCAATGAACCTTGAGTGACGCCGACGCCGACGCCGACGTCGCCTCGATGCCGAGTCAACGCGCGACCGCCGCCCATCTGGCGCACCAGATTCCACCTCACCATGCGCACCGCACCGCGCCCGCGCCCGCGCGTCGTCGCTCGACACACGCGAGCATACGCCGCGTCTTTCGCGCGCACGCGCCCAGAGCGCACGTTGACGACGAGCGACATGTCAGAAGACCCACTCGATGTCCCGCGGCTGCCGACGACGACGTCGAGCGCGGCCATACGCTCGCGCGCGTCGCGACGCGGCGGCCCCAGCGCATCCGCGCATGCAAACATCAACCTCGCCGCGGCTTCGCACGAAAACACCGCGGCGCCTTCAGCGCGCTTGGCGCGAATGACGACACGATGGACATCGAGCGCGACGTCTGCCGCCGCCTCGAGCGCCGGCGCCGGCGTCGGCGCCAACCACAACGATTCCCTCGCGTACACCACCGGCGCCCCGCGCGCGCTCGTCGCGCCGCGCTGATGATGACGACGATGATGGCACAACACCGCGTGGACGTTTGTGCCCGTGAATGCGAACGCCGAGCACCCGACGACGCGCGAGATGTCCTCCTCCGACGACGTCAATGTCGCGCCGCCGACGGCGGTCCGCGGGATAGCCACACATCCAATACCATCACTTTCGCGCGCAAACGCCCGTTCCACGTGCGCGTTTACGCGCGCTAATCCCACAATGACAGGTGTCATCACCGCATCACACGCCGCACACGCGCGTTCGAGCGCGATGGCCCCGGCGGCGGCTTCGCCGTGTCCCGCCGACGTCTTACTCGCGCTCAACGCCACGACGACGCGCGATGTCGACATGTCATCGCCGAATGTCTCCGCAATCGCCCCGCATTCGATCGGGTCACCGAGAGGCGTTCCAGTACCGTGCATAGAGACCTCACGCGCGCGAATGCGATCGATGTGCGCGAGTGTGTACGCGTCGCGCATGACGCGGCGCTGTTGGGCGCCATTCGGCGCCGTGAGCGCCGCGGACCGACCATCCTGCCCGCACGCCGACGCTCGCACGACCATCATCGTCGTCGTCGTCGTCGTCGTCGCGTCACTCGTCGTTGTCTTTTTCGCGTTGTGCTCTGGTTGTGGATGCCGTCGCCATCGCATGAGCGCCATGGCGGCGACGGATTCCGCGCGTCCGTAGCCGTCGGCTCGGGCATCCATCGTCTTGCACCGCCCGTCGCTCGAGAGCATCCGCGCCGCCGCGATGGCGTCGCTCGTCCGCTTGCTCAACAGGTAATTCACACCGCCACACATTGCAAACGTGCACGATGCCGTCGCCGCATGCGTGGCGATGTGGACGGTGACGAGCGATGCCGAACACGCGGTGTCGACGGCGAAGCAGGCGCCGACGTAGCCAAACGTATACGACGTCCGCCCGGCGCACGCGCTCAATGCGCTTCCCGTCGCCGAATGCGCGCTCGGTGCGATGTACGGCGCATAGAGCGTAGAATATTCCATGTGCTGCGCGCCGACGGCGACGATGACGTTGGTATCATCGCCGTACGGCGTTGATGTCGCGCATTCAAAGACGCATTCGAGAAATCCTCGATGTTGCGGGTCAACACGTTCGGCTTCGTGAATGCTCGTGAATGCGAATAACGCGCGGTCGAATGCGTCGACGCGCGGTAGAAACACACCAAATCGCATACCTGCGTCGGCGTCGGCGGCGGGTGTGGGTTCGATGGTCCATCGGATGACTGGCACGCGCGTCGCCGGGTCAGCCACGGGACGAAATCGTCCGGCGCGCGCGACGACCGCGAACGCCATCGTCAACCTAGGCGCATCATCTACGACGACGCGCGTCGTACCATGCCTCGTTGTTGTCTGCGTCGTCGTCGCGTTGCGTTTTGAATCCACGTACGCGGCGAGGGCGTCTATCGTCGGGAAATCAAAAGCCACCGTCGCCGGCAAATCCACGTCGCACGCGCTCGACACGCGCCGGCGCAGTTCGACGCTCGCAATAGAATCCAGCCCAGCATCCATCATCGGCGCTGAACACTCGAGTGATTTACCCACGAGTGATTGCGCGATGTCCCGCACGACATCGAGCGCGGTGGCGATGACGACGTGTGGATTGGACACCGGCGTTCCGCGTGTCGTCGGCTCGGCGTCGCGTCGTCGTTCAATCATCGGCGACACCACGACGCACGGATGCCGCGCACCGTCGTTCGCGTGCGAGATGACGCGCATTAAGATGTGCGCGCCAATGTCGAATGGAAGCGCGCGCAAACCGACGCGCTCGAGCCGCGCTTCGGTCGTCCCGCTTGCGCTCGCCATGCCTCGGGCGTAGTCAAACGCGCCCCAACGTATGGAGCGCACGTCTAATCCACTCGCGTACGCATCGAGCGCGTACGCATCGAGCGCGGCGTTGGCGGCGGCGTAATTTGCCTGTCCCGGAGCGAGCACGGAGGCGGCGATGCTGGAGAAGAAGACGCGAGATGCGGGCGGAGCGGCGTCGCTCTGTCGAAGGACGACGCGCGAGAGCGTGAGTTTCGGAGCGTAGACGCGACGTAACGCGTCGTGCGTTTGGTTGCGTACTGCGGCGTCACGGAGAACGCCACTGGCGTGGAGGACGACGCGGAAGTGCTGGCGACTCGCGAGGAGGTCGGTGGCGTTGACGTCGGCTCGGGAAGATGCGTCGGCGCTCGATGCGGTGACGACGCGACGCGGAGAGGGAGAATACGAACCGTCATGTAGTAACGGCGACGACCCACAGCGGCCGCGACGGGCGACGAGACGCACGTCGCAATCGGATGCAAGCAACACGCGCGCAATGGCGACACCGAGACCACCCGTGCCGCCTAAAATCTGCACACCGCCGCGCGTAGGATGCGGGTGTCGCGCGCGCGGTGGCACGAGCGCCGAGTCGCGCACGGTTCCGTGCGTCGTCGTCGCTTCTTCGCCACGTTCCGCTCGCGCACACGCGAATATAGCATTCAACGCATCATATGTCGTCGTCGTTGCCGTTCGTACCGCGTCTTGGTAGAGTTGCGCGGCGCTCAAGGCGGCGCCGACGAGGCGACATTCGCGAGGCGTCGCGCTTTCATCCAGTACGTCGTACGTTACGCGACGCGTCATCGACGCGTTACAAACTCGTCGCCGCCGCCGCACGTCATCGCAACACTCGTCGTCGTCGCGAACGACACCGCGCGCGCTGAACACCACCGTGCCGTCGCGAACATCGATCCAATGCGATGACGATTCGGTTCCCCGTTCGACGCCAACCGACGCCGCGGTTGGTTGGTCAGTCGTCGCGCGCGCGACGTCGACGCTTCGCACGCGTTGACACCACGGCGCGCCAGATTCCGCGCGCGCGATGCGCGTGATGTCTCGCGAGACAGTCCACGCCCACCAGCGCGCCGCCGCCGTGCGTGCTGACGAAGATATGAAACGTTCCGCGTACGCGCGACACGATTCGGCTCGAATGGCTCCGCGACTCGAATACGCCACGGCGCTGACTGTTTTCATCTCCATGTGCCACGTCGACGTCGTCGTCGTCGCGACGAAGGCACGAATGATACGACCATTAGCATCGAACGCTCTTTCGGCAACTGCGACGATGCATTCGAACATCGACGATGACGAATGAGACGTAAACCTCAACGCCGCAGAGTCCAAACGCGCGTCTACGCGCATCATCATCGACTCTCCGCCGTGGTGCGGCCAATACGTGCGTCTATCTTCAACCACACACGCTGCATGTGCGACCACGCGCACGTCATTCACGCACGCATTCGTCGTACGCAGAATGACGTGCGCATTTGAACCTTGAAACGCAAACGCGCTCGCCGCCGACGTCGACATCCATCCGGCGCTCATTCGCGTCTGTCGCGCCAATCCAACATCCACCACGCGCGCCGTCGCAAACACCTCGCCCACGTGCGCATTCACGCGACGTAAATGACACACGCCTTCATTTGCGCGCGCGTCGCGGGTGAGGGCATGGATGATGCGGGCGAGCGCGGCGGTCCCGCTCGCGGGTTCGGCGTGGCCGCGCCAGGATTTCAACGCCCGCGGCTCGAGCGCGCGACACACGTCGCCGTACGCCGCCGTCGCGGCGTTCATTTCGATCGGGTCCCCGAGCGCAGTTCCCGTACCGTGCGTGTACAGCACCATGACCGCCGTCGCGTATGACGCGTCGGCGAAGATCAACGCGGATTGGATGACGTCCCGCTGCGCCGCTCCGCTCGGCGCCGTGAGCGACGCGCTTCGGCCGTCTTGATTCATCCGCCCCGACGCCACAACCACGCCCTGAGGGCATCGTCCGTGATCGCCACGCGCATCAAAAGTAATCACGTCCACGGCTTCGGCGCGCCCATAGCCATCGGCGGTGGCGTCGAATGTCTTTGAACGTCCATTCGGGCTCAACATGCCGGCGCTCGCGAGCGCCGAATGCGTGTCGGGCGCGCACATAATCGATGCCCCGCCCACGCACGCGCCGGCGATTCTTCCAGCACCGCGCATGGCTTCGTTCGCGAGCGCCATGGCGCAGAGCGATGACGAGCACGCGGTGTCGATCACGAGCGCCTGGCCGCGCAAGGCGAATATAAATGCAATTCTGCCCGCGCAGCAGCTCGCCTCAGCGCCGACGCCCACGTACGCGTCCACGGGCGCGCCGACGATTCGTATAAGATTTCCATAGTCTTTCCCCGAAGCACCAATATACGACCCAATATCATGCGTGTCATCCATCGGTGCGATGGCGCGACAGACGACGACGGCGCGGATGAGCAGGCGCTGTCGCGGATCGCACGCGCGCATTTCAACCGACGTCGTCGGCTCGAATGGACTCGCGTCGACGCGTTGAATCACATGCGTCGGTGCGTACGCGCCGAACGCGTTGATTGGATCGTTGTGCGCGTCGACGAATCGCCGTGCGAGTGGGGTTTTCATGACGGCATCGGCGGTGGGGGTGGCGTCGTGGGCGCATCCGGACGCCGCGGCGGAGACGCGCGGTTCGGTTGGCTCGGGACGTCTCGCGACGGCGTTGACTTTGACTTTGGATGTCGTCGTCGTCGACGAAGACGACGACGTCGCGGCCAGCGCCTTGGCGGCGCTCGCGATGGTGGGGTAGTCGAAAAATATCGTGCTCGGCGCGTCGGAACGCGCCAGAGCGGTGCACACGGCGCCACGCAAGTCGACGGCGGACAAACTGTCCAATCCGTGCTGCATCAACGGGTCGTCGACGCCGAGCGTCGTTCCGAGTGCCTGAGTGACGCACGTCGAGATGATGGCGCGAATCGCGCGCTCATCGAGCACTGTCGAGGGCAACGCATTCGACGCGTCGTGTTTCGGCTCGACGTGACGACGCGTGTGCGCCGAGGGAAAGAATGTTCTAAATCCCGCGAAGCCGCGAGCCAACGCGTGGACGTCGAGCGCCGCAGCGATGATATTCGCGCGACACGTGACGCGCCATAGCGCCGCCACGCCCTCGCGCGCGCGCAGCGCCCAGATACCCATGTGTTGTAATCTTCTGAACGTGTGCGCGTGCCGCGTCGCCATGCCGACGTCGGCCCAGGGTCCGAATTGGACCGAGCGCGCATCCGCGCCGGCGTTTCTGCGCCTCGCGACGTCGACGTCCATGGCACCATTCGCCGCGGCATAATTCCCCTGCCCAGCCGCGCCGAACGCGCTGGCGATGGATGAACATGTGATGATGCGCGTTGGCGTCGCCGCGCGCTCGTCGCTGCGCATCGCGACGGCGATGGATTTTGGGGCGAAGACGACGCGGACGCGTCGAGCGGAATGTCTCGCGAGCGCTCCGTCGGCTAACGCTCCACCGGCGTAGAGTACCACGTCCGCATCCGCCAGGGCGTCCGTGCGCGCCGCGGCATCACATGCCATTGCGCACGTCACATCGTCACCGTCGTCGTGGAACCACGTCGCACGTGCGGTTCTGGAGACGAGCGCGAGACGACATTCGGGACGCGACATTTGAGCCGCGAGCGCGCCGACGCCTCCAAATCCACCGACGACGAGCACACGCACCTTGGCCCGTGCCGGTGGTTGCATTCGAGAACGACGTCGTCGAACGTCGGTGCGTCGCACGGCGGCATGCGCGCGTAATTCGACCACGTCGCCGTCGTTGAATTCAACCGACGGATGTTTCTCAGCCGAGTCCTCGAGCTCGAGCGACTTGAATAGTCCATCCGCGTACGTCGCGCCGCGCGTCGAAAACCATCGCAGAGGTTTAGCGCATTGAAACGACGCGATGATGGATGTCGTCGTTCGTGTCGCATCGCGGGGTGTTGTCGCGAGCGATGGACACGCTGGTCGCCGCGAGGGCGTCGCCGCGACAGTCGCTGCGTACGCGCGGGCGGGCGGGCGGCGACCGGATTCTGCGTCAATCGTCGTCATCATCGATCCGAATGCTTTGGCGCATAAATCGACGATGCATGCTCGCGAGTTGAGATGATGTTGTGTCGTCGCTGGTGACGTCGTTGGTGCGATGCACGCCGCGGAGGAGACGCGGGTGGTGAAACCGCCGTCGACGTACGCGGCGCAGCCCACTGGGACGCGAAGCGTCAGGTTTCTCCTCGACGTCGTCGCCGCCGCGAGCTGCATCGTGCCATCCACGGCGGCGATGTAAGATGTGATGTCATCGGCGTTTGCGCGAGGGCGCGTGATCGTTGCCGCACGATTTTGGTGGCTAGTCGCGCGACGATTTGCAAAGGCGAACCCGCCGCGCGACGTCGGTTGAGGAACGTGAACGGTCACTGGCGAAAGAAAGCACGTCATCGTCATCGTCGCGCCGCCGCGCATCGCCAGCGCCCCCGAACGAGCATTCAATGTCACGTGAAATGAAAGTTTCGCGGAAATGTGCAGAGACGTTGGAATGGCGCACGATGTGGCAGCGAGCGGAGCGTCGTCGAGGACGAGGCGTCCGGCGGCGACAGCGGCTCGAAGCATTCCTGCGCCTGGAAATAGTGCGCGCGCGCGCACGGTGTGGTCTTTGGCGCTGACGCACGCCATGGCGTGTGCCGTGAACGTCAACGTGCAGGGTGGTGAGGTGATATTGCGCGGTCGCGCGATGGCGACAGCGATGAACGGCGCCGCGCGCACGGATGGTACGCACCACGCGCGCCGAGCGTCCATCGTCGCGCAGTGCGACTGCGCTGTGGTGATTCGCCCGACACGCGCAACTGACGGCGACAAAATTAGACTCACGTGCGCATTCGTGCCTTGAAATGCGAATGCGCTCGTGCCGGCGCGTGAAAAGTATGTACCCGCGCGATGTCGTCCAACCGACGTCCCGCCACCCAGAGCCATCGAATGTGTCTGCGCGACGACGACGACGGCAACGTACGGATTCACCGTTGCCAATCCGCGCACGCCAACGCTGATGAAATGTGCGTTGTGCGCGATGACAGCGGTGATGGACACAATCCCCGACGCAGGTTCGGCGTGCCCGATGAAGCTCTTTGACGCTTCGAGCCTCGTCGGGGAGTCGTCGGCGGGCAGCGCGTTGACTTCAATTGGATCACCCAGCGGCGTGCCCGTGCCGTGCAAATGCAACGATAACAACAAATCATGTAAATTAGCGTTATCGCCTGCGTGACCGCGCATGGCGGCGGCGATAACGTTCGATTGCGCCGGACCGTTTGGGGCGGTGAGCGCCGAGCTTCGTCCGTCTTGCCCGACGGCTGTCCCGCGCACCGTCAGCGATAACCACATCGACCGGCGTTCAAAGCCAACGTGGTCGTTTGCGTCGTCGTCATCATCACCGTCTTTACGCGCACACAGACGCACGGCTCGATTCGCTTCAGCGCGCACGTATCCATCCGCGGCGACGTCGAGTGTCTTACATCGTCCCTCTGGGCTCAGCATCCTCGCCCGATGGAATTGCTCCGTCACGCGCGGACAGAGAATCACATTCACCCCGCACACGAGCACGTCACCTAGAATACTGTTTTTAACAACCATATCCACGCGCGCGTGGTGCGCGGCGACGAGTGCAGAGGAACATGCTGTGTCTATGGCGATGGCGGCGCCGGCGAAATCAAACGTAAAGCACACTCGGCCGGGCGCAACAGATATGAAATGACTCGTCGCATCGTACGCAGATGGTGCCAACGATGCGCGCGCGGCAAGTTCGGCATAATCGCGACTCGCAATACCGACGTATACGCCCGTCAACGACGACGATGACGATTTTGAGATTTCTCCAGAGCCACCGAAGACGTCGAGCGCCGCGCGCAAGAGTAATCGCTGTTGGACATCGCACCGCGCGGCTTCATCGCGGTGTACGCCAAACACACCGGCGTCGAAGACATCGATGTTGGACATGTGAGTCATGAACGTCGCTGGAACGTTGGCGTGGTTTGATTGACGCATGATGTCGATGTCCCAACGTTTGCGAGAGATGGGCCGAACGGCGTCGGCGTCGATGGATTCCGTAGAGCACCGCGCGTGGATGCATATCACTGTCGTCGCTGGCGGCGCGTGCGGCGTCATCGGTGTCATACCACTGACTAGTGGTGGATCTTTCGCTATCATTGATGCGGATTGCACGCGGGTTTCATTGAATACGCGCGTCGAGAGCGCCCGAGCGGTTGGGTAGTCAAAAATCGCCGTCGAGGGCAGCGACACGTGAAACGCTTGCGATATCGCGTTCGCGAGTTCCGTAGACGACACAGAATCCACACCAACATCCATGAGTGGTGCGTTCGGGTTGATTTTCGCCGCCGGTATCGATGCGGCACCGACGGTACGTTCGATGATACCGCACACGTTGCGTAGAATGTCATCCATCGACGTCGCCGTCGGCTGCTTTGATGCGCAATTCGGCTGCTGAAACGCCGGCTTCGGTTTTGGGGACGTCTTGTCGACGTGTATTTCATCGTCACTGAAATTAATGAGATGTTCAAACAGCGCCGCATCGCGCGTGCGACCTGAGTTGCGCACGTACGCGTTCCAATCCACGCGAGCGATGCACGTCGTCGTCAAAGACGTCTCATACATAGATGTGCGCGCAAACATCGCCATCGCGTCCGCAGGCACCATAGACGGCATGCCTAGTGACGCTAGTCGTGATTGCGTCTCGCCCGTCGCCATACCGCGCGACGACGTCGCCCACGGTCCGAATTGCGCCGCGCGCGTTGGCTCGCCCCGTCGAGCTCCAGCCTCGCATCGCGCGTCGAGAATTTCGTTCGCCGCCGCGTACACTGCTTGGCCCAACGAACCGATGCACGACGCAATTGATGTAAACACAGCGACATGCGCTATGGCGTGACGACTGTCGTCATCGGCGCGCTGCGAAAATGTGCCACATTTGGCGCTCACGCTCGCAAATGCGGCTCTCGCCGCTATGGTTCTCCACGCCGCGTCTGCCAATATTCCCGCGGCGTGTACAACCGTCGATGCATCGCGTGAAAACTTCGTTGTTAGCAATGCTTGCACCACTCCCGTGTGAATACACAGCAGTCTTTCGCCGCACGAGGTCCATGGGAGTATACGCGCTCGGCCGCGGCGGGACGAGGCGAGGACGACTGAGAATCGCGCGGGCATGAAATCGCGCGCAAAGCACGACCCAAGCGCGCCCGTACCACCCATAATCACCATGCACTCACAATATCGAACCACATTCACATCCCTTGTCAGTGAGAGCGTCGCGCCGAGGCGACGATGACGATGCGAGCGCGTCGCCTTTGCCGCGCAAAGCTGTTCAACGCTCGCGCGACTCGTTTCGGCTCCGTCGAGCTCCACCCGACTCATCGTCGCCGTTTCCAGCGCCACCGATCGCATCGCGGCGTAAATACCATAAGACACGCCATCTTCTGTCACCCTTGCGCGCGAAAACGTCCACGGCGCGTGGAGTGCTGAGAGAACGCGCCTCGCGTTTGGCGTTCGCGCGCCTTGGCTCGCTCGAACCATCGGCGCTCTGCCCGCAGCTACTCGACGGCGTCGACACACGTACGCACACGTGCGCACTGACGCACCGCGCACACGACGCTCGATACATTTCGTGCGCAGTTGCCGCGTATACATGTCGCGAGAGACGTGAGAGCTCATCGATAACGCGCGATGGATGTCAGACGCGTGGCCACCAAATGTCTGCGCCGCGTCGAGCCGAAACGCCTCAGTCGTCGCCGGGATGCGTAACGTTTTCGCGCCGTCATTCACGCGCCAAGTGGCGGCGATGGCGTGAAACGCGGCGTCAATTTCCCCGGCGCGCGAATCGCCGCGAGCGCGAGCGATGACGGCGCGAACGACGACGGTCATGTGAACCGTAGGCGCAGACGCGGATGACATCGCTCCGAGCGCTCGTCGTCGAGACTCGACGCGCGGCGTCGCGCGCAATGTCTGCGCCCGTGCGGCGCGCGACCCATCGAGACGCGCGACATCGATGCCAGACGTGACGAGGTGGCACACCATTGTAAATGCTTCGTTCACGGGTAAAATGGCGATGAAGACGCATCGCTCGACGCCGCGGTCGCGGGCGGATGTCAAAGCGCCGCTAGCGAGCTCCATCGTCCCAGCAGCGGGGAATATCGCACGCTCGCGCACGCAATGATCGCCACACGCATCGTACTGTGCGCGAACTACAAATATCACGCGATCGGCGGCAAGTGGAATGCGAGGCGAGCCATGTGACGCCGAGCATGGCGGCGAGCAGCACCACGTGTCCCTGGCGTCCCATGTGTCTGTTCGCGTCCTCGCGACGCCTCCGTGTCCTCGCCCCGAACCGAACACCACACCGTGCGCATTCGTGCCCTGAAACGCAAACGCCGACACTCCGTATATATCACGCGTCGCGGCGATGCGCGTGCGAGGCACGACGGGCACGGCTGTTGTCGGAGCGGCGGCGTCAAACGCGCGCGTCACGTACGGATTGAGCGCTCGCGTGTGCGGCGTTCCCACTCGAACACGCGTCATCAACGTTTCGCACGCATCGACGAGCGAAATCAACCCCGACGGCGACTCTGCGTGTGCTACAGATGCTTTCGTCGCGCCGATGATGACCGTGGTGGTTTTCGTCGCGAGTGTGGTGCATGCGTTTGCGGCTTCGACGTCGATGCTCGCGTCAAATGTGGCGAGCGCGGCGGCGATTTCAATTGGGTCCCCGAGCGGTGTTCCAGTACCGTGCGCCTCGCATCCGCGCCGCGCCGCGTTTGCATTATTCGATGATGCCGCCAATGTCGCGCGCATCGCCGCTCGTATACACGACGTTTGCGATGGGCCATTCGGGGCGGTGAGCGATGAGCTTCGACCGTCTTGGTTCACTGCGCACGCGCCGACGATGATGACTGACGCCGACGCTGACGTCGCCTGTTGACGCCGTAACGCCAGCGTGGTTCCAGCTTCGGCGCGTGCGTACCCATCGGCCGACGCATCGAACGTTTTACATCGCCCGTCGCTCGCGAGCATGCCGGCGCGGGCAAACATCGCACTCGTGGCGCAGTCAAACAGCGCGTTGACGCCGGCGACGATGGAACCCGACGACGATGACGCAGAGGCAACATGGAGCGCGGTGAGTCCACTCGAACAAGCGGTGTCTATCGCCACAGATGGGCCTGAGAATCCGAGCGCGAACGACACGCGCCCGGGAATGACGCTGACGAACGCCGCGCCAGTGGATATGAATGGACTTTGTGCGTATCCGTAGTCGATGACGAGACGTCGGTAATCGCACGTCGCGGCGCCGACGAAGACACCTATGTCGTCCGCAACGATAATTGCGTTTTTGTGAGCGCGTAGAGCTGCGTCGTCAATCGACTGACGACGCCGTCCATGATCAGCCGATGACGTAGTCGAGACGGCGAGGTCTACGGCGTGCGTGAGCACGAGTCTTTGCTGCGGATCCATCACGACGACCTCGGCGCGCTGCATACCGAACGCCACGGCGTCAAATGCGCGCCAAATGTCGGCATTGAGGACAAAGCCGCTAAACATGGGCGTTGCGAGGGTGCCCGGGGACCATCGCTCGTCGACGCGGGTCACGCCATCGTCCCCGCGGTGGCGCCCCGGAACGTCCTTACGCGTCGCCGCGACGACGATGGTGAACGCAGGGTTCAGATTGCTCTCATTCGCAGTCACCGTTGTGGTCACGGGCGCGGTCACCGTCGCTGTGGCGCGTCGTGTTTCTCTGTCTCCTTCTCCTCTTCGAGCGGCGACGATGAACCGCTCGAGCGCCTTGGGCGTCGGATAATCAAACACCAACGTCGCCGGACACGCCACGTCGCCCAAAGCCTGCTCAAGCGCAGTAGTAAACTCCACGGCGCCGAGTGAATCCATGCCGAGCTCGAAAAATGGTGCGTCGTCGCTCGTCGGCGGATGGCCGAGCGCGCGGACGACGGCGTCGCGGATGACGTCCCGCGCGTCGTCTCTGAAAGCTCCGACTTTTGGCGCACCCGAGACGCGTGCGCGATCGTCTTCGGCGTCACTACTCGCACTGCGCGAATGTTTATCGACGGAATCACGCACGACGACGTGCTTCAAAAACGCTGACGCGGCGAAAACACTTGCATGCCGGTTCGCGTACCGCTGCCAATCAAAGGCGCTCACGCTCATAATCCTCGTACTCACCCAGACGCCGCTCACGATCCGCCTCAAAGCCGCGACGCCAACGACCGGGTCGAGCACACCGATACCAATCGTTTTCATGCGCGCCTCGACGTGCGCCGCCATGCCTTGGCCACCGCCCCAGGCGCCCCATTGCGCGCTCGCGCAGTCCACGCCCGCGCGAGACGTGGCCAAAGCGCGCGCGTCCAAATGCGCGTTCGCCGCCCCGTACGCCGTCTGTCCGGCGTTCCCGAGCAATGCGGTGACCGAGCTAAAGAACACATGCATACTAGGTGCTCGAGCCATCGTTATTGCGTCCGAAATGTGAGTTTTTGGCGCGCAGACGGTCATGAGATTGCCGTACGTGACGTTTGGCGTTCCCGCGTCGGCGAGGACGCCGCCGGCGTAGAGCGCGACGTCGCACGATGGCATCGTATATCGTCCTTCCTCACGCATCACGTAGTCGGCGCGAACCGCAGTCATCATCGCATTGTTGATTGATGCGGCGCATATGCGCGCGCGCGATCTTCCCGAACGTCCGATGAGACGCACGTCTGACGCCGCGGGCGAAAAGACGCTTTGAGCGCAGCGGCGGCCGAGCGCGCCCAATCCACCGAATATCATCACTCGTCGTCGCGATTCGCGCGCGCGAATCGTGCAGTCGCGCCAACGTAGTTCATGTCGAGCGCTGCGCGCGCCGCCGCCGTCGCGACGCACACATGCCGCGTCGAGCATTCGAATGGATCGCGCGCCGTACGCCTCAGTCGGCGTCGTCCATACGTCCCCGTCGTCTACATCCGTCGGTGCGTTCACCTGCGATGCGTGCACGTCGACACACGATATCGCACACGTGATTTCATGTGCTGCCGAACGCATCGCACCGCACATTACATTACCACCGGCTGTTCGCGTCGTTGTGCGCACGGCGATGCGATTGACGACGCGTCGTTCGGCGGCGAAACGCTGCGTCAGCGAAGCCGTGGCTCGCGCGGCGCTCACATGTGTCATCGGCGCGCGAACGCCGCGCGCGATGTTTCCATGCGAGAAAATACGAGACGGTGTCATATCGGTGGTGCGTGCTCTCGTGACGTACATGGTTGTCTTTGTCGTCTTCGTCGTCTTTGCTTTTGTCTTTGTCTTTGTCTTTGTCGAAGACGTCATTCTTCGCGGTGGCCTAATGTCTAATCCATCAAGCGTGGCGACGTCTGGCATCCAATGCTCGTGCACGACGCGCGCATCGAGCGCGATACCGCGCGGACACGCGCACGACGCACGTGAGGAACTCGCCGCCGCCGCTGATGACGACGACGATGATGTCCGAGGCGCGGGACGCACGGCGGCGAGCGCGGCGGGCACGCGCGCCGCGGGACACCAATCGTCATCGTCGCGTCGTCGCCGATGTTGTAACACGCCTTCGGCGAGGTGAATTGCGGCATCGAGCGCATAGACGTCGACGTGGAGCCCGCAGTCACGCGGCGCGCGGCGCGCGATTTTTGCCGAGAGTGCGTGTTTTTGACGTCGTCGAATTCCAACTTTGACGTCGCGCGCGAATGCGAATGACGAGCTGCGAACCCGCGAATCAACGACGTGTACGACGACGATGCGGCCAAATAAATGCGTATGAGGCCGACACAACGGTCCTGTGGTGACGGATGCGCGACCGTCGTGTTTGCGCACCAATACATGAATCACGACGTCTTCGGCGTCTTTGGCGTCGTCTTCGGCGCTCAGTCGTAGCGGGTGCGGAATGACCACGTCGGATCCCACGCTTCGCGACCCATCCATCGCAGATTCGAGAAACAATTCAATCAACGCTGTCGCAGGCGCGATGGCTCGGCCGTGGATGACGTGATGATGCAGCGATGCGGTGCGCGTCCCGCCGGCGTCGCGCCTTTGACATCCGCGAGCCGCTCGAGCAACGTAGAGAATTCGTCCATACGCGACATCCGCGCGTCGTATCCACGCATGATTACGCCGAGCGAGCCAGTGTGCGCGTTCATCCAACCAAAACGACGACGCACCGTGCGGCTTTGCAGTACGACCCACGACCGAAGACGAAGACGAACGCGAGCGAGCCAATCCGTGCGCGTTTGTGCCTTGAAACGCGAACGCCGACGCCGACGCCGACGACGCGCCGATGAAACCCGCGACGATTCTCGGCACGACTGTTGCATGCACCACCGAAGACGCGGCGGCGTTGAGATGCGCGTTGAGCGCGCGGACGTGAATCATCGCGTGTATCGTCTTATGGCTGAGGCTTTCGACGGCGCACAACATCCCGGCGACGCCGCTCGCGGGTTCGCTGTGCCCGATCGATGATTTCACCGCGCACACGCGCATGACGGTGGTCCAACGTTCGTCATCGGTAGCCGCCTCGGCTGCGGCTGAACGAAGCGCGCCGAGCTCGATGGGATCGCCAAGCGGCGTCCCGGTGCCGTGGAGACACACCGACTCGACGGGTATTCGCGGTCCCGCGTACGCCTCTCGAATCACACGCGTTTGCGACGGACCATTCGGCGCAGTCAATGAACTTGAACGACCGTCTTGATTTACGGCGACGTGTGCGAGTTCAACGACGCCAGTTTCGGTGCGGGTGCCGCTGCGCGCGTCGCCGACGGCGAGCGTTAATTTTACGAGGGCGTAAAACTCAGCGCGCACATACCCATCCGCTTCAGCGTCGAACGTTTTGCACCTCCCGTCGCTCGCAAGCATGTTCGCTGCGTCACACGCGATCGTCCACGCCACGTCAAACATTAAATTTACGCCGCCGGCGAGCGCGTGCGCGTGGAACTCAGTGTGACTGTTGATATCCGCGCCTCGGCTCGCGTTTCGGGCGGCGACGAGCGACGACGAACACGCGGTATCGATCGCCTCTGCGCGTCCAGTGAGCGCGAACGTATACGACACTCGTCCAGCAACGACACTGAGATGTGCTGACGTGGCGTAGTACGGCGAACACGCGTCGCGCGGCGTTAACGTTTGGTATTCAATTTGCGACACGCCGACGTGCACCGAACACCCTCGTCGACCATCTGGTTCCATCATCATCAGCGGCGTTGCCGCGCGAAGAATCACGCGTTGCTGCGGATCAATGACGCGCGCTTCAGTATCGACGATGCCACACGCGTGGGCGTCGAGCAGCGCGGCGTCGGCGATAAAGGCGCCGAAAGGTGGTATTCGGCGCCGACATCGCAGAGCGTCGGCGTCGGCGTCCCATCGGTCGGCGAGTGGGACGACGGCGATGGCGTCGGCGCTCGGCGCGCACGCGTAACCAGCACTGGATGCAACGATGACGACGATGACAGATGCCGTCGCCGCCGCGGATGAACACACCACCGCGTCGGACGAGGACGACGACGAGTTCACGAGCGCGGGCGCCGAGGACGCCAAAGACTCTGCGCGGGTTAAAAATTTCACCACGTCTCTCGTCGTCGGGTAATCAAACGCCAACGTCGCCGGCACGTCGACATCTACGACATCGCACAACGCAGCGGAGAGTTTTGCCGTCCACTGAATCGCGCGCGCGGATGTTAATCCGAGCGCCATGAGCGGGGTATCGACGTCGAGCCGCTCGGCGGCGTCGACGCCGAGGACGTCTCGAATCGTCATCCGCACGACATCCTCGACCGCATTCGTCGTCGTCCGTACCGATGCACCACTGCGAGCATCACCCGAATAACTCATAATAAACCCCGCCAACTCGCGAATCGTTGGATAATCAAACGCCACTGTCGCGCTCAAACGCGCCCTCGCGTCCTGAAATTCGCGCGACAACGCCTCGCCGAGCGCCACCACGCGCGCGGATGTCAATCCCATCGACGATAACGGCGCGTCATCGTCCACGAAGGCGTCGTCGTCATCGCAACGTAACGCATCGCACACGCACCGACGCACGCGAGAGATCACGTCCTCTGGTAAAGCCACAGAGCGGCGCGGTTCAGACGAAGACGACGACAACGAAGGAGAACTTGAACCGTCACGAAGTCTTCGCCGCTTTGGCGTCACATGTTTTAAAAATGCCGACGCGTCGTTGACGGCGCGCTCGTACGTGCCCCAATCTATGCCAGGCGAGAAGCATCCAACACACGCCGCTGACGACGAACCGGCGTCGTTTGCGAGCGCGGCGCCGATGAATTCCAGCGCCGCGCTCGGCGCCACGAATCCCATGCCAACCGACCGCCAGTATCTTTCAAACCCCTCGCCGCTCTCGTGCGCCATGCCAACCTCCGCCCAGGTACCAAATGCCACGGCGATGAATCGTTTTGCGCCCGAGCCGCGCCGGCGATGCGCCGCGCGATCGCTCATGGCGCACAACGCATCCTGAAAGGCATTTGACGCCGCGTACGACGCCAAGCGGGATTGCCCGAGCACGCCAAATATTGAAGACGAGCACATGAACACATCTGATGCCGCATCGCACGCCGCGTGTAACGAACCAGAGATTTTTGCCTCTGTTCCGGCGATGAATGCGGTGCGCGTCATGTCGATGGCGGCGCGTTCGTGTAAAACGCCGCCGAGATGTAAGACGAGCGCCACGGGATGGGCGAGCGCAAACACCGCGCGGGATTGCCGTTCGTCCGCGCAATCTGCGGCGACGACATCGACGTCAAACGCGTATCCAGAGCGATGTTTAATTTCAACGTCATCGTCATCGCCTTCAGGCGACGAAAGCATCGCGTTGGTTACGGATTGAAGCGCGGCGTCGCGGACGCTGCGGCCGACCAATACAAAGCGCTCGACGCCCAGTCGCGCGGATAGAAATTCGAAATGCAACACACCGAGCGCACCGAGTCCACCAATGATGACGCACGACGATGCACGACCACTATTAGCATCGCGCGGTGGACGCGCGCCGGACATCGAGCGGAGGGCGTTGGGAGCCGGGGTCGGCATTGGGGACGCGCGCGCGCGGAGTCGCGGAGCGGCGACGACGGCGTCACGGAGAACAAGTTCGCGCTCTTCATATCCATCATCATCATCATCGTCGTCGTCGTCACGATGACCGCTGCGGTGGTGACCGCGGAGCATGCGCCGTAAAGCCGAACGCAATGCGCTCGACGCCAAATGGTCAAAATCGTGCGGCGCGTCCAAGCAATAAAATGACACCTCATCTCCGTGTTCGCGCCGAAGCACGCGCAACATCGCCATAACGGCGCTGTGTGCGATGTGCCCATCGTCCGTGCACTCGGTGTCGCAAGACACGAATGCGTTGGATGTTAAGACAACGACGCGGATGTCTCTCGCGCGAGTCGCTGAAATGTGAGCGACGAGCGCTTGGGCGAGCGCGAGAAGTAATCCAGACGCGAGCGCCGTCGATGCCGCCACCTGCGCTGATGCATCGCTTGCCGTCGTCGAGAAACATCGTAAACACTCGGCGAGCACGATGGTATCGCCAGATCGTACGTCGGCAAGCGCCGAGGCGTAGCGCTCAAGGATGAAGAGCCAATCCAGAGCGCCGCGTTCCTTGACGGCGTCGAAATCATCCGCGCATCGCACGCGCACATCGGCATCGAGCGCTCGCAAGCAGTATTCAACGCGAGGATGCGCGCCTAGGATGTGCCACGTTTGCCCGCGCAAACATATCGACGACTCGTCTGACGATAGCGATGCGTGATGACCTCCGTCGTCGTCTCCCGCGAGCGTTTCGAGCGTGACTTCGTACGCGTCAATCATCGACGTTGACTTCTTGGCGTTGGCGTTCACATTCGCATCCACCGCGAGCACCGCGCGTGAAAACTGCCGACGCATTACGCCTTCGCCCGAGCGACGCCCGCGAGACGCGTTGGCTACCATTTCCCTCAACGCCGTTTTAAGCACCTTACCGCTGGCGTTCATCGGCAACGCGTCCACGATGTGAAACGCGCTCGGGCACTTAAATTGCGATAAATGCTTCAAGCAATGCGCATCGAGCATTCGCATCACCTCATCCTCGCTCTCGTTCTCGCTCTCGCGCGTGAGCGTCACCATGGCGTGCACGACTTCACCCATCACCGAATGTGGCACTCCAAACGCCGCCGCTCGAGCCACCGCGGGACATTCGCACAACACCCGTTCCACCTCCACGCAATACACATTCTCCCCACCGCTCAAAATCATATCCTTCTTACGATCAACAATCACCAACGCGCCATCGGGACGGACGTACGCGAGATCACCCGTGGCGAACCAGCCGTCTTGATCAAACGCGCGTCGCGTGGCGTCGGGATTCCGCCAATATTCGGCAAAGACAGTCAATCCTTTTACGTACACGTCGCCAACGGATCGCCCATCGCACGGCACGAGCGCCCCGCCGTCGCGTGCGTCGTCGACGACTTTCACGCGCATCAGTGCGAATGGTCGTCCGCTGGTGCATATCGCATCGAGCTGCTCGCGAGGCGTTGACGATTGAAGAAACGCCGACGAGAGCACGCTCATTGAAATTTTCCCGCAGCACTCTGTCATGCCGTAAGAAATAAAAAATTCGCATCCAAACAGCGCGATGGCGCGCCTGACGGATGTCGGCGGCAATGGACTGCCACCGCATGACACTACGCGTAGGGACGAGAGGTCGCACGCCGCACACGCGGGGTTGTGAGACATGATAGCCACCATAGATGAGGCGAAATTGCAGCACGTCACGCGTTCGGCGGCGACGCATCGAAGCGCTCTCGCGGGCTCAAAGTGCTGAAGAAACACGTGTCGACCGCCGAGATGCGTGACGCAATAAATGGCAAAAGCATCGACGAGATGGAACATCGGGGCAGCGTGGAGCCAAGTGTCCGATAGGCCGATGCGCATTTCGACGGCGGTGGCGTCGGCGTGCGCGCGGACGACGGCGTGCGAGAGGCGTACGCCTTTTGGATTGCCCGTAGTGCCGCTCGTGTAGTAGAGATGCGCGTCCGTGTGCGCGGCGATCGCGCGCGTGAGTAACGGAATGGCGCGGTCGACGTCATCATCATCGTCGGCGATGACGTCGATGTGCCAATCGAAATTGCGAACGCCGCGAATGTACGGGGACGAACGCTTCGTCCCGTCGACAACCTCATCGTCGTCGTCGTCGTAAATCCATACGATCGCTACGAGATCACGAGGCACGTCGCTGCGATCGCGTCGCTCACCATCGCCCATCATGACGTCGCGCAGGACGTCCGCGTGCGGCACCGCGCGCGCAAAGACGGCTTTACATCCGGCGTCGGCGAGAATGTACGCCGACTCTCGCCGCACCAAGTGCGTGTTCAAATTCAACAATACGCATCGAAGCATCGCGCACGCGTAATGAATGACAAAGACTTCGATGGAGTTGGACGACAGCACACCGACGACATCGCCTGGGCGAATGTCGAGGACGTCGCGCATGAATGCGGCGGCGCGAGCGGCGCGGTCGACGCATTCGACGTACGTAAACGTCGGGCATCGGCGGAGGCGCGAGACGTCGCCGACGTGTACTCCAGACGCGGCGCGTGTCGCGCGTCCGTCCGTGCACACGAGCGCGGTGTGCGTCAAGCAGTCTGCGATTGAACCCGTGCGTGCGCACGCCCACGACGGGTTGAGAGCGTCGGCGTCGGAAACGGAAACGGCGCCTTTGCGGTCGGCCGCGACGTCGTCGGCTCGATGACGGACCATGGTGGCGACGGTGAGCGTATCAACCGTCACGACGCGTTCATTCAGCGTCAACGTCGGCGTACGTCGAGTTTCCGGCCATGAACGATCACGAGGGAGCCAGCGGCGCCATGTCGTCGCACGGCGGGGCTTGTGCGTCGTTCGAGTGTGAAATATCGTCGTCACGTTGACGTTTTCAAAGGAGCTCTCGATGGCGTCGCCTCGACCGACCGCGCGGACATCCGTCGAATACCGCATCGATTTTCGCGGTGCATCGCACGCGACGCGCAGAGCATCGACGACGGTATCGTGCGTGTGCGACACCACGTCGCCGACGTCGCGATCCGTGGCGCATTTACGCGTCCGATGCGCGAATACGAGAGGCGCGACGGCGGCAATCGCGTCGTCTCGTCGTCCCGAATACAAAATATCGCGCGCCTCGACGCCGCACCGCGCCGCCATGTGCTCAACCGCGCCATACGTGTGCTCAACGCATGCATTTGCATCGAATGTATCATCGAAATGACGATGATCGACGCGAGCGACGATGATTTGCGCGCCATCGAGCGCCGCGGACGCCGCCGCGTCTCGAATTCGAGCGCAGTACACTTCACGCATCGGTCCCGTCCCCGCATCCGCGCCCGACTCGCCAGCAGAACACGACAGGGCATCACGATTGATGAATTGATCGCGACCGAGACGTTCGACATCGCTCGCGCGACGCAGTCGAATCACTAACGTTCGACGTGACGACATGTCAGCCTCGCGCACGCGAACGCGCTTTTCAATCCTTAGCCCCTTGGCGTGCGACGACGACGACGAATGGCACCGTCACCACAGCGCACAATAATCAACACCTGCGCGTCCTCTCGCGCGTCCTCTCGCGCGTCCGTGTGCGTCGAACAACCACCGCGCGTGTCACGGTATGCCGTCGCTCTCAGTCTGCGTCTTGTGTCTCACGCTCTAATGTCGCCGCGCACGCGTCGCCCATCGTCGCCGCGCGCGCGCTCGCGCGCCAGAACGCGCACATCATTCGCGATGTATCATTCGCGACGCATCATTTGCGCCGCGGCGCCCGCGATGGGTCGCCAAGGCGCGACATTGGACACCGTTAGGCGACACCCATCGATCGCACATCGTCAAACCGCGGCTCGTGCGCCCGTGCGCCCGCGCGCGCCATGCCCGCGCCCGAGCTCGTGCACTTGAACGAAATCCACCGCTCGCATCCGTACTGCGAAAATGCCGCCATCGCCGCAGACGTGTTCGCCGCGCTCGCGAATGACGTGAGCAGATTGGCCAGCCAAGGCAAAGGCAGACGGTCTACGCGCGCGACGCGCGACGACGCGGGCGCGTACGTCTCCTTCGACGCGCGCGAACTCACGACGCATGCGTTATCGACGTGTGTGCTGTGCGTAGAGGCGTACGTGGACTTGAGGTCGGCGGCAGCGAGCGTGGATGATGATGATGAGCGCGCGCGGGCGTTGACTGCGTTTGATCTCGCGCGGCTCAAAAGCGCATTCTGTGCGCCCGCATCGCGCGCGAATGAGGATTTTGCACAGACGTATGCGAAGAAATTAGCGACAAAGAGCGCGCTGTTGGAAGTGATGCTCGCACCGGCGACGGCGAGAGGGGCAAAGGTATTTGAAGGCGCGGCTGAGGCGTTTGCGAGCGGCGCCCAAGCCGAAGCTCAAGCCGAAGCGGAACAAAGGACGCGTTCAAACGCGACGGCGACGACGAATGGTGACGCAGACGACGATATGGATAATAGCGATAAGGGTTTGTGTCGTTTGATTCGCGAGAAGCCGTGTGGGGCGTATCCTGGGACGTTTGCGATGCTCGCGAGCGGCGACGCTCGAGTGAAGCGGCTGGCGAAACAGTTGTTGCAAGAAACGCTCGCGAGCGATGACATCAAGGGGCGAAAGGTGACGAGATATCGCACACTGCGATACGAAAATGCGTCAAACGCATTGTTTGATGTGTTTGGGTATTGGGTGGAGTGTTTGGCGGATGCGCAGCGTGAACGTGAGCGTCAAAGCGACGGCGGTGGGGCGAGGCGCGCGTACGCCGCCATCGTTCCAGAGGTTGACTTTGATGGAGACGTCGTCGAACCTTTCGTTCCGAGTGAATCTCGGCTGTGGTTTTGTCTAGCGTTTGCGCTCGGGATGTCAGACGCGGCGATCACGCAGGCGGTGGTTGAGCAGCATCCGATTGTGTTTGAGTTGGCGGTGAAGGCTTTGGTTCGGTCGACAAAGAATCCGCGTTTGAAACCGCCGACGGCGGAGGATATGCATATGATCAAGCTTGCAAGTAATGCGTGCGATGTGGTACACTTGATTTTAGCGTCATATCCACGAGGGATAGAGCACGCGAATGCGTTTTGGCGTTTTACATGCGTGAAACCGTCGACAACGATTGACGCGCTCGCCGCTGCGGCGCGCATGGCGAGCAAAGAGAGACCTCAAGATCAAATCACCGCATTGGTTGCGTTGAAATCGGCGTACTTGTTGCTTCCGCGTGGCGATGCAATTAGCTCGTCGCGCATCATGGATTGCTTGGTGAAGGATATCCCGCACTCCACAAAGTTTTACGACACCGAAGTGCAATGGGAGAGCCGGCTTTTGGCGTGCACCGCCGTGCTCGAGCAATATTCTGAAATCGGCGTCGACGACGCCGTCTTAACGATCGGGGACTGGTACGACCGCGTTGGACGCGACTTGATTGAAAGTCTTCGACAGGCGGAGGCTCTCTCGCCCACGGCGCATCTCAAGCGAGAGATTGTCGCGCGGACGTTGGTGAATACATTTGGATACATCATCTGCGCCGACGCCGTGGCGTTGTCGGCGTTATCAGATCCCGATTTCCTCACGTTTGACGAAGATCGATGGCGCCGAGATAAGCGCATTAATCCAGACACAGCGCTCGGGAAGCTGCATTTGAGAATTCTAAACACCGTGCGCACAGAGAAGCGTTGGAAGGTGAGCACGGCGATTTGGAAGTACGCGCTCGGTTTTGATCGAATGTCTGAAATCAATCGTACCTACGTCGGGAACTGGGCGCCAAACTACATCAGCGCGGTGATGTACGCCATGGGCTTGCTCGCGCCTGTCGCGAGAGATGACTTTATCAAGCCACCGCGCCAGGCGTATGACGCGTTTGTTGAAATTGCGTATGGTGAGCAAGACGACGCGAACGCGTTGCGCGGGATTTTATCCAAGTGCGGCGAGTGGTTCTTTACATCTTTACTCGAGTGTCCACTAACAATTACCGAGAAGAAGCCCCTCGCGCGTTCTGAAGACGAAGCCAAATGCACGGAAGGGGCGGTATTGTGTACTATGTCGCAGCGTAAATCGCTCGTCTCGTGCGCGGGCGAGGTGTTGAAAAAACACTACGATGAAAAGGATTTACCCAAGTGCTTCCGGAAAATGTTTCAAGGCGATTACGTCATTCCGCGTGCAGTGCTTGCGGCGACGCACAGTATGTTGAAGGATATCAAACGCATGCCGAGCGATACACCTGAAGAGGTGAGCGAGTTGTTAGCCGCGGCGCACACTCCGCTGTCTCGCGCGCGCAACCTCATCGACGCCATCAATCCAAAGGACGAAGATCGCGTCAGTGCGTTCAGCTCGCACGTGAGCAAAGTGTTGATATCATCCATGAGCTTGTTCGAAGTCATCGTCAAGCACGGTCCGCATCGCGTCGCACCAGACGATGACGAACACTTGGTCAACGCATTGCTCTACTTGTACTTGTTTTGGGATTTGGCAAAGAAGCGCCAATACTTTTCGCAAGGTTCGTTCACCAGGCAGCACCCTTTGAAGATTTTAGAATCCTTACTCTCGTGGCCACCGGCATCGTTTGCGAAGAACGAACAGCTCGCCACGGCGTGGGTGGATGTCGTGTTCTTGTTGCGCAAGGATATGACTGACGTCGACCTCGACGCGGATGGCGAGTCAACCTTGGTGAATTCGATTAAAACACACGTCGAATCCTTGTTCGCGGACGAAGGCAAAGATGGATTGTCCACGGGCGTTCGAGATAAGCTGAGCGCGACATTCCCAGAAATATCCCCGACGTCATCGCCGGCAACGAAGACGCCGAACACCAAGTCGACGTTTACGCCGTTCCGAATCTCCGCTCCGGCTCCGGTGATCGACCTCGGGAACGATGAAGACGATGGCGCTGACGCCGCCGTGGACACTGCCGACGCGTTCGTTGACGGTGCCGGATATGATCGTGTAGACGATGGTAGCGACGACGACAATGGCGGCGAGATTGATCGTGACGAGGAAGACACCGCCGCCGTCGCGGCGGGTTCAAACAAGCGTTCGGCGCCGAGCGAACCGTCGTGGTTATTAGCTTCTGACAAGAAGCGTAAAAAACCAAAAACAGTCGTTCTTCCGGCCAAAGTTCTCAAGACAACGACAGTGGCCGCGTCTGTGCCTAAGAAGAGCGCGACTGGTGGGAAATGGTCGTTGATTTCCAAGGAGCCGCTTGCGCCGGTGAAAGACATTCGAGGTGGCAAAAAGTTGCTCTCACACCCGCGTAACGTCATCAAGCCGGTGACGGCGCTCGATCTCGCGCTGGATTCAGCATCGGTGTCGTACGCAAAGCCTTCATCGATTACCAAACTCATGACGAAGAAAACGACGACACCAACCGTCACGCCGGCGCCGCCGGGTTCGGCGCTCGCGAAACGGTCTTTGTACGCCGACTCGACATCAAAAAATTCCGCTACTGATGGCTTGATAGAAGTACCGCCGCCGCCGCCACCGACCACAGAGATGGTTCCATCGTCTTCAAAGTACAAGCGATCGTCCATGTTGCGTGATGTACCTCCTCCGCTTTCGACGTCGGCTCGAGGCGCCGCCGTCGCCGCTCCGCTGCAGGTGCAAGTCCCGACCATGCCGCCGAGCAGCGCCTCACGCTTGAAACTTCCAGGCCGAGGGCGCCTGGTTGAAACCATTCGACTCCGCCCCGAGGATTACATTCGCGATGTCTTACAACAGTCGCGCGAGGCGTTACAACGCGACACATTGATGCCCGAACCCAAGGATATTCATCTCGAAGACGACGCTCCCATCGCGTTTACGTCTGGCAACGAGTACTGCGAGTTCTTCATCCCGCTCATCATCGCTGAGCTTCGACACGAAGCCAGTCGAAATATTGAAGCTGGAAATCTCGACAGCGAGGAGCTTAGCGTGGTGAATTTCCATCCAGGCGTCGGCGGCGCTGAGTTTTCTGTCGTGGAATTTGCAAAGAGCGACCAACGCGTCGATCAGGTGGACTCGAGAGGCCGCACACCCGACCCCGTGCGTTTTAAGGTGGATGATTTAGTGCTCATCGAGTCTTCTATGTCCGCGGGCGTGTCCGACAGTTGGCGTTCGAAAGATCGCGACGCGCTGAGCCCGCGTAAGAAGGAGGACAAGCCATACGTCTTGGGATGGGTTGAAGCCGTTCCCGGCGCAATGTCGTCCAAAACACCCCTTCGTGTGCGCGTATTTTTGGGAGGCAACCAAGCTACGTTGCGTCACAATAAAATTTCTCGCGCATTTGCGAAAACGGCGAGTTCGTTTACGATTTCTCGCGTCAGTGAGATTCAAAACCAGCTTCGAGAGTTGCGCGCCGTCATCGACGCCCCGCGTTCGTCGTTCTTCCCGTCGCTCATCAAGCCGACCAAGTTTCCGTTACGTCAATCGTTCGGGGAATGGGTCGAACCGAGAGCGCTGGATGTCATCCGGACGACGCTCAATCAGAGTCAACTCGACGCCGTCGTCGGCGCGACGTCACGGCCGCACGAGAGCAATGAAAAAGTGCGCGAGGCGCCCGTGTTGATTCAAGGACCGCCCGGGACGGGGAAAACGCACGTCATCGTGAGTCTCATCGCCGCGCTATTGAACGGTGTGGACGAATACGGTGAACCTAGACGCGCACGTATTTTATGCGCCGCGCAAAGCAACGGCGCGATTGATGAAATCGTCGAGCGCGTCGTTGACGGTTGGGATTCCATGGATGACGAATTCCGCGCGTTGCTCAAAGGCGTCAACGTCGTGCGCATCGGTTCGGATGAGAAGATTGTCGAAGGTTCGGCAGCGGAGAGATGCCACGTGAGCAGGAAATTACGCGAGATTGGTACCGACCCGAACGCCGCAGATTTCAACACGTACGCACAAAATAGCGACTATTACCTCAGACAAATGGATGAAGCCAAGAAGAAGAAGCGCGCCATTGAGAGCAAAATTCAGGAAGAAACGAAGCGGTTAAAGATGGTATTTCGCGACGTTCGGCGCGATCACGGATACCACGTCCCCGTTCAAAGCGCAAATCTCGACAACTTGCGCGCGCAGCTCAAGGCGGTGTACGAAGTGCTCGATTTGGCGGAAAAGAAGCACAAGGAAAAACTCGCGCAAGAGGGCCGCGCCGAGTCGGTGCCAACGACGACGCCGTTTGAGCGCGTCGTCGATCGCGCAAACATCGTATGCGGCACATTGTCTTCCATGGCGCAGCTCGCCAAAAAGCCTCAATCGAACGCGCCAAACAGTACAGCCAACACCCGACCGGATGCCAAGCAATTATGCGCGGTGAATTTGTTTGACGTCGTCGTCATCGACGAAGCGTCGCAAGCGGTTGAACCAGCAGCGCTCATTCCCATGCAGTGGCTCAAACCCGGCGGGCTCTTCGTGCTCATTGGTGACCCGAAACAACTCGCGCCTACGATCGTGTCCAAAGCTGCGAAGAATGCAAACTTTGAGCAGAGTTTATTCGATCGTTTACAGCGCGCCGGGACGCCCGCCTACTTGCTCCACGAGCAGTACCGCATGCATCCAGAAATCATGAAGTTCCCGAGCTCGTGCTTTTACTCTGGCCGCCTGCGTTGCGGCTACAGCAGTAACAACGAAGAACGTCGCGCACCCTATCACGGATTTCCCAACCTCGGACCGTATCAATTTTTCCACGTCCCGGGGGCGCAAATGCACCGCGACAGATACGGCGCAGGAACGCATTCGTGGTCAAATTCTCGTGAGGCTGAATTCGTATCCATATGCTACGCACAAATTTGTCGCCACGCCGCGAGAGACGTGCGTAAGATTCGCGTCGGCATCATCACCCCATACGTCGATCAAGTGCGACGGATTCGAGAATTTCTGCAACGTTCGATGAAGAAGAATAACGAATTTACCACGTACGCGCCGGTGGACGTGTGCACCATGGATCAAACGCAAGGTCAAGAGTTTGACGCGGTGATTATTTCATGCGTGCGTGCGCGACCGGCGCCGGCGAAGGATAGTGCGACGCCACCAACGACGACGTCAACGACGGCGCGCGCGCGCGAGAGGGATTCGGATTCGTCCAAGGAGGTTGGATTTTTGAACGACGCGCGCCGGGTCAACGTGGCGTTGACGCGCGCGCGTCTCTCCTGTTGGATTGTCGGTGACGCCAGCGTGCTTTCCACCGACCAGCTATGGGGAGCGCTGATTAAAAACGCCACCGAACGCGCGGTGTTTGTCAAATGCGAAAAGAACGAGCCTTTGGATGCGGTGTTTGACGATGAAAAGTGTCGCGCGGGCGGCGTGAAATCGTATTTCCCTCTGCAACCGTCGGCGTCGGCATCCGCGCCGGTGGCGAATACCGTGGCGGTGTTGAGGAACACCGAATCCATCCCTGCTACGCGTTTCACCACGAAAGTGCTCACGAAGAATGATCCTCGTCAAGCTGCGCGTGCCCGTAACGAGGCGACTAAGATTTTACAAACGCTCGCCGAAATCGAAGGCGACGGAGGCAAATGAAATGAATGAATGAATGAATGACAAAATAGAATAGACACACACGCATCTCTAGCACGCAATTAGCGCTGTGTAGCAGCAGTAATGATTCATGTACAACCATCAAGTAATCTCTTGCCTCACAAATCGGCAAACGCCTCGCCCGTGAGTTCGGCGGAGCGTTCCCACAACCACGCCGCGTCCGCCTCCGACAACGCCGGTTTCGCCACCGTCTTCTCCTTACAGTCCGCGTAATACTTTCCACTCGTTGACGCACCATCCGCGACACCATTGGCGAGGAACACCGACGTCTCCGCCCCTTGCGCGGGCGTTTTCAAAAAGTTTGTACGAATAAAATCATACAACGCCTTTTGCCACCATTTCACGTCGCCGTCTTCGGGTTGCAAATATCTCCCAAGTTCGGTATCCACCGCGCCTGGATGCAATACGCTCGACGACACGCCATTCTTTTTACGCGCGCAACGCCGCGCGAGCTCGAACGCGAACAACACGTTGGCCAACTTTGCTTGGCCGTATTGTCCCCACGCCGAGTACTCGCGCCCAAACAAATCGTCGCGCGACACGCCCTTCGCGGCGATGCGATGCGCCTCCGACGACACCGTCACCACGCGCGCCTCGCCGCGCAGTGCCGCCGCGCGTTCCAACGCCGGCATCACGCGAGCGGTGAGCGCGTAGTGCCCGAGATGACACACGCCGACTTGAAGTTCAAATCCATCCGCCGTCGGCGTGAAATTTGGCACCGCCATGACGCCGGCGTTTAAGATTAAACAATCAATCCCTGCGTCAGCCGCACGCGCATTCAGCCTATCGCCGCACGCACGCACGGATTCTAACGACGCTAAATCCAATCGTTCGCACGTGAGTCTCGTCGTCGATGTCTCGTCGTCGTCGGTGTTCCCCAAAGACGCGCCGCCGACATCCGCGCGGAGCCGAGCGCACGCCTTTAGCGCCTTCTCCTCATCGCGACACGCGAGAATGATTTCGTCGTACGCCCCAGACGAGAGAAGTGCCTTGACTGTTTCGTACCCAATGCCAGTGTTCGCACCGCTCACGACCGCGATAGATTTCCTCGGCGTCGAAGATGAAGATGAAGATGATGACGTTGACGATGACATCTGTATCATCCTTCTCTCGGCGCGACGCGGCGCGCGATGACGCGCGGCATGACGACGAGGCGTCGCAAGATACACCGAGGCGTGCTTTACGCGCGCCGCGGTCGCGTGCATGGTTGTCGCGCGTCGCAGAGACGCGCCAGTGTGTGACGCATGCACTTGTGATTCATCGCATCATGACGTCGCCATCGACGTCAATCGCGAGCGACATCGCGCGCGCGCTCGATGCGCTCGAGCATGACGTTCGTCGCGTGCAGGAGATGCGCGCAGAGGTTGGATTCCGCGCGCACGCCAGGCGCACGGGGGCGATTGATGACGATGATGGTGACGATTCGTTGCGTGTTGGATTAACCACATTCACGGCGCGCGCACGCGCACACGCGCGGGCGACGCGCGCGCAGATTCTAGACGCACGCAGCGCATGGTTCGTGGATGGCGCGCGCGGTAAGGCGCAGGCGCTCGAGCGATGTGCGGCGCTGGAGGAGCTGATTGAGCCGCCGCAGCGAGCGCCGCAGCGCGCGACGCCGACGCCGACGCCGACACCGTCGACGCCCGCGTGGGGGGATGTCTTCGGCGCCATCACGCACGCGGTGCGAAAACTCACGGTGACGCGCGAACGGGGCGAGGGCGAGGACGCGGGGCGAGGTGAGGCGATTGGTAAGCTGAGATATACGCGCGAGCAGCGCGAACGCGAAGCGGCGTCTTCGATTTCGGCGTCTGCGAGTCGTCGTGACGATGGAGACGATGGTCGTCACGATGTGGACGGCAATCGTGATGATGGGTTTGTTGGTAAGGCGACGTGGTACGAGGGTGCGGCGGAGAGTTTAGCGCGCGTCGGCGCCGGCGTAGGAGGCGCTATGACGTCGACGTCGACGTCGACGTCGACATCGAAAGCCGCAGTCGATGCACGCGTCGATGCAGATGCTGAAAGACGCGCGTTGTTGTCGAGCGCGTCATCAACTGCATCTGCGTCTGCGTCGGGGAAACCCTCGACCGCGCCAGAGGCGCCGGTGTTGTCGTCGAACGCCGAAGAGCGGGCGAGGCGCGTTTCGGCGCTCACCGCCGCGTCTCGTCTCGATGCGACGTCAGATACGCTCGCGCAGTGCAAAACAACCCTTGATGATGTGAATGACATCGGTGCAGGCGTTCTAGCCACGCTCGCATCGCAGCGCGAATCGCTCATTCGCGCCGGAGGTGCCGCGCGTCGCGCCCAACGGGACATGGATGAAAACTTGAAAACCATCAAAGGCATGAATTCCTGGACCAGGCTCGGGCGCAAGCCGTGACGGCGCGTTCGCATAGACACAACATAGCCACCATCGCGCGCTCGTCTGGCGCGCGCGTGTACAATTATGTAATTGGTATTGATTTTGGTTGAACAATGTCGCGTCGACGACGTCACACCGCGACGCGCGGCTCTCTTCGTCATGGCGGCAGCCTTCATCGAACGTCGACTCCGTCGCGTAAAATTCGATCAAGCACTCATCGATGATGAACACCCAGTCGCTGGTGCGTCCATCGCTCGCCCGTCGTCGTCGATATAGCGCCAACGAACGTCAACGCGCTGCTGACTGACTGACTGTTGAACACGAAACGTTCGCGCAGTGTACACCATGGAATCCCTCGTTGAACTCGCGCGCACGCTCGATGACGACAGCGTGCGCGATGTCGTCGAACATCTCGCCAATCGCGTGGAGCATAAAAGTCCGTACGTGAAGCGTAAGGCGTTGAAAGTGTTGAAGGCGTTGGTGGAGAGCGGCGGCGGTCGCGTCGCAAAACACGTCGCTAAAAACGCATCTGCGCTTCGTGCGGCTGAACAACTCACCGGAGCGCCGCATCCGAGTAAGGGTGATAGCGTAAACGCCTCCGTGCGCGCGGCGGCGCGAGAAGTGCTGGCGGTGACGTTTGCGAGAGGAGGGGAGCCGACGAGTCAGCGCGTTCCTTTGGGACGGACGTTGATGACGAGTGCGACAAGCGGCGCGACGAGCGGACGAGCGAACGACGACGAGGATGACGATGCATACGCGTTTCGCACGACGCCGACGAAACCGACGAGACGCGAAGGGGTGTTGGAGGCGCCGCTCGAAGCGTCGTTGGCGTCGACGCCGAAATTAAACGTCAGTCAAGGCGGGACAAAATGGAAGCCATTGCGGCCGCCATCACCGGAGACATCGACGAGGGCGAGCACGAGTGGTGCTGCACCAGCAGTGTCATCGACGTCTGCACCGATGAGTGCGGCGGCGACGTTGGATTTGTTGAGCGATTTCGCGGCTGGCGGCGCGGCTTCAGCGACGCAGACGACGTCAAAGGACGTCGTCGTCGGTGGCGGTGGTGGCGGCGGCGCGTTTGATGTACAGCGCTCGGAAGAACTTTGTGCGATAAACGCGTTGTGTACGCCGAGTGGCGTGCGTCTGGCACCGCTCGACGGTGATATTGAACGATTTTTAAGCGACGGAGCGACAAATTACGACGCGCGAGGCGTGGTCACGGCGCTCGCTGAAAAACTCGTCACGTACGCGGGTAACGATTGGAAGAGCGCTTACCGCGCCGCATGCGTGCTCGAGTACGCGAGTCGAACGCGCGGCGCGCATGGTGCGTGGTTGGTGGATGTGTTTGCGAATTCATCCGCGATGGAGCTCTTGATGTCGGCGGCGACGGACGCGTCGGCGCAGTCGCAGCTCCGACAAAAGTTCACCGACACGCACGCCGCGCTATCCAGCGTCGTCGCCAGCGGCCACGGCACGCACGCCATACCAGCACCAGCGCCAGTGCCGGTGACAACGGCGGCAACACCGATTGATTTACTGTCGCAACTCGGCGATTTAGCCGTCGCCGCGCCGCCCTCGACATCCGCCTTCGACCCATTCGTCACGTCGTCGACGGCAACAACGACGACGTCGACGGCGTATCCACCCGCGTACCAACCACCCGCGCAACCCATGCGCGGACCGGGATTAGCCGCATTAGATGCCATTCCGCCGCCATCCGCCGAAGCGCGCGCCAAATCCGTCCCGCAATTCGACTTCATCAAAGACCTCATGAAATAAATAACACACTCGCGCGCACGCGCGCGCGCACATCATCGATGCATCTTTTTATCTATCATATTACACACGCGTCGCATCGTCATCGCCATCAAATCAAATCAAATCAAATCAAAAACCAAACTTTTACTCGCGCGTAAACGTCCCCACCGCTCGATACTTGCTCATAAACTTCGCCTTCCACTCCGCCAACGTCGCGAGCTCGTCCGCGGACAACCCCTCGCACCCGCGCGCGAGCTCTTCATGCGTCAGCTTGAGGTTCATCGTCGCCAACGCGCGCGAGGCGTCGACGCGCGCGAGCGATGCGTACGGTCCATTGTCGCCATAGAAATCAGCGCCATCGCTCACGTCGAACACCACGCCGTCGCACGCGAGCACGAGCGCGGACGATTGCGCGAGATCGCGCGCGGTGAATCGCGTCGTCGGTACCGCGGGCGCGTCGCGGACGGGCGTCGGCGATGACGAGGACATGGACGATCCAGATGATGTGCGTCAGAGAGTGCCGCTCTGGAAATCTTTAATCATGCGCCTTGCGACGACGAGTTGCGGGGCGTCGCGCGCGCGGTGCGCGGTGCGCGGTGCGCATGGACGAGGACGATCGATGTCGGTGCGGTGCGACGCTCGCGCGCGCGCGACGGGGCGCGAGAAGGGTGATGCTGATGATGATTTTGGACAAGTTGTTGTTGAAGACGCGCCATCATCATCAATCTCGCGGCGATTCATCGCGCTCGTGGCGCTGACGTCGACGACGCGCGCGGCATTCGCGGCGCCGATACCGTATGGGTTATACGCGCCACCACCATCGTCGTCATCGGCGTCTTCAGGGGCGACAAAGACGACAAAGATGAAGACGACGGCGGAGCGATACGTCGATACGCTCACCGACGACCTCGCAAATAAGCGCTATTTCTTCACCGGGGATTTGACGACGGAGATATTCGCCGATGAGTGTCGGTTTATTGATCCCACGACGAACGTCAAGGGGGTAGAGCGGTATTTACGCGCGGTGCGGGTGTTATTCGACGATTCGCGGTCGAGCGTGCGTTTGCTCGCGCCGTTGCGGCTCACGAGTCCGACGACGATTGAGGGCGATTACGTCGCGGAAGGGTATTTAAAGTTACCTTGGAACCCCAAGGTGCCGGCGTATGAGGGGCACATCGTGTGGACGATTGCGCCGGATGATGGTTCGCCGAGCGCGGGGCTCATCGTCGAGCAGCGGCAAACGTGGAGCGTTTCTGGTAATAAAGCTTTGCTCGAGACGTTTACGCCTAGCGTGCGATGAAGTATTCGTGTTCAATCATTTCTGTACAAGGAAGAGATAGAGAGATGTCTGTGTGTGTGATTGTGTGAATGTGTGTGTATTATAATACTTGTCTTTCTGTGTGCAACAATGCGCGTCGTCGACGCCTCTACACCAACAACGACGTGGTGTGCAATTTTTCCGCCAATGTCAATTGCATCTTGGTCAAATTGGTCAAATATTGCACCATTTGTACATCCTCGATACTATCGCCGAACACCTTGTCGAACTGCGCCTTGGTGAGCTCGGGAACGCTGGATAACGCCGAGGACAACGCGCGACCGACGGCGGCGTCGCCTCGCGAAGCCCCGCTCGCCACGGCGTCCACATACTCTTGCGCCTGAGCCAACAACCCAGCAAGCTTACCAATCGTCGCGCGCAACCCATCTACGTCGTCGTCACCCTTCACACTCGCCGTTTGCGTCAACGCTTCAATACCAATCTTAGTCGCGCTCTTCAAGTCCACCTCGCACGACGCCTCGCAAAACCTCACCCCGGCGCTTTGGCTCTCTCCGCTCTCGCGATCCGTCACCGCCAGCACCGTCTCCCCAACCTCGGCGCGCAGCAAATCCCCAGCCCTTGCGCTCGTGAACTCTGTGTCTAACATCACGTGCACCGGGGCGCCACCCGCGGTTTCTTTCGCAAAAAACTCGTGCGCGAGCGCCCTAGCCGTCGGCTCGAGCGTCCCGCAACTAAACCATCCAACCACACGTTCGCTCTCATTCACGCGCGCGTGCAACCCAAGCATGGTGCGATGAAACTCAATATCTACGAACATCTCACCGTCTCGTTCGTGGCACGGGATGGCGTAGGCGGATTTAATATCGCACCGAGCGCCGTCGGCGGAGCGCGTCCCGAGCGCGGCGCCGATCACGCGCGATACGCCTTCACCTCGGCGCACATAGCTGTGTACGCGAACCGCGTGGCGTTCGTCGCGCACGCGAGGTGCGAGACGACGGCACGTGTGATGCGTCAGTCGTTGAAATCGTCGTTGAAGCGCGCGTGAAACCAAAAGCTTACGGGCGCGAGCGCGAGCGCGCGCGCGCGCGCGACGAGTGATCCTTTGACGGTCGGCGATCGCGGGTGACGCACCTGTCACACATCGTGAGCACGACGGAGGGTTCGATGCGAACGACGCTCGTCGTTCCGGGGCTCGCGAGCGGCGGTCCCATGGTGACGAGCGCGGCGAGGTGTGATGTCTTGCCTAGGGTTTTGAAAAAGTTTTTCCACGCGCGCGTTCGTTCGTTCGTTTGCGTTTGATGTCGAACGCCGTGGTGACGAGAGTGATGGGTGTTCATATATAATTACACGATACGTATGTATGTTTCTTCATGCGCGGTGTGGTACTATCGCGCGAATACGTCAAAGGGCGAGGTTGAGACATCGAGAGCGAGCGCGCGAGACGCCGAGCCGAGCCGAGCCGAGCCGAGCCGAGTCGGCGTTCGCGAACGCTCGTTTCGCGTTCGATGTTCAGTATATGTATCTTCATCGTTTCGATGTAGGTGCGTTGAGCGTTTCGAGTTCTTCCACGAGTTTGCTCGTTTCGGCGTGGATGTCGAGATCGACGCCACCGGTGTCGCTTTTTCGGCCGACTAATTGCTCGCGAAGCTCCGCCATGCGTTCTTCGATGTGACGCTTGTAAAAGCTGTGATCGACGGGGTTCAATCGACTTCGCGCGGTGCGCGCGCCTTTGACGACGGGGACGGCAAACGCGGGATGGTCTTCGGAGGTGTCGTCGGCGTCCTTTGCGGACGTCGTCGTCGCCGCTGCGGCGTCCACGGCGGCGGACGACGCCGCGGTGTCCTTGGTCGTCGTCGTCGTCGGCGCCGCGCCCCTGGCGGAGGATTCCTTGCTATCTTTCGCCGACGCTCCGGCACCACCGACGCTCGCCGCCTTGGGTGCGATCAAAGGATGCTTCCGCGGTCGCCCTACGCCGCGCGTTGACGGCGCTTTGAGCCCGAGTGCAGCTGCGGCGAGCGACGCGAGCGGGTCGTCGTCTTCGCTGGCGTTTTTCTTCTTGCGCCCGCGCTTGGCCCCGGTGTACGGCTTGGCGCGCTTGGTGTCGTCGTCAGCTTTACTAGGTCGCCCGACTGGAGCTTTACGTTTGTTCACTGGCGATAAGAACGCCTCTACGGTGTCTTCGGCGTCGGATTTGCGCGCCGCGGGACGCGCGGGCGACCACGCGCCCTTCACCGCCGTGAGCACTTTTTCCTCAACTTCAAACTCCTCGGCGTTGGCGTAATACGTACCTCGGCTCACCATGGCGTTTGACGTCTTGGACGCAGACGCTCCAGCGCTACCGCGTGCGGGTTTTTTATCCGACGCAACGGATTCTTTGGTCTTGTTTCCGAGCGGCGACTTGGTGGCGAGAATCGGCGCGCTGGCGGCGCCGACGACGCCGACGACGTTGCTCGGCAACGCGTTGGTGTTGATTTCTTGCTTGATTTCAACCCCATGCTCGTCGCACTTGACGCCACTGCTGACGCCACTCGCACCACCACGACTACCACTTTGTTCATCGTCATCATCCATGATTTCCTCATCTCCGTACTCTCCGCCGCCGCTCAATACGCCGGCGAGCGACAACAACCCGTACGCGTCTTCTTGATTTGTCGGCGACTTCTTCTTCCTCCCTCGCGCTTCGAGCTCGCGAATCGCCATCGACGACGCCGCGGCGCGTATCTTCGACGCCTCTGAACGATTCCGTCTCGCCTTGTGATTCGCTTTGGAATACGCCTGCTGTAACCGCTTCGTCGTGTCGTCCAAATCCAAAACTTGACACTCCTCCATGCGACGCTTTTGTTCCTCCAACTCTTCGACGGATTTCACGAGCAACTTATTTTGATCCCCGGGCGAGATTCCAGCCTGAACGTTTGTGATTAAACGATCGAGGGATTTCATCTTACGAAACGGCCAGCGCTTAATGCCAAATTTACGACACTGACGCTTGAGCACCGTCAATCCGATGCCGAGTTTGCGACACGCGGCTTCGCTCGGCAGGTGAAAGCACGACGCGAGTTCTTCTTGCGTAATTTCCGAAGCGCTTCGAAACTGACGCACGCGACGGTTCTCGCGCGACTGATTCGGCGGGCGCGGTTTTACCGTCCCACCCGGGGTGGTTTCGGGCAAACCCGACGCCGACGTGGGCAAGCTCGTCGGCGCCTTGACGACGGAGCCCGGAGGCGTGACGAGCGCTAAAAACGCCTTGGCGTCGTCGTCCTCCGCGGCGACGACGGCAAAGTCTTCACCACCGCTACCGCCGCCACCGCCACCACCCGTCACGCCCGTGGCATCATCGCCGCGCCTGGCACCACCACCCACCGACCCATCGCGCCGCATATCCGCCAAACGCGCCGCCTCCGCCGCTCGATTCGCCCTCACCGCCACGACGAGCTCCGAATACTCCTCCGCGATTGGCCTATCGCTTTCGCCACCGTCATCCTCCACCTCCGCGAGCGCCAACACGCGAGCGTGGTGTTTATTACTCTCATTTGTCGTCGTCGCCATCGCGTCTCGAATCGACGCCTATAGTCAATTTGATCGCTCTTCGCGCGGAGTCCCGTCGCCGAGGGACAAATCTCTGGACTCTGAACCGACGCTCGATCGCGCCCCTTCACGCGCCCTGTCCACGCCTCTCCTCGCTTCAATCGCGCACCGCTCGGTCGCAAACGATGAACGAAACACTCACGCACGCGACTGGCGCGTCAAACCCGCGTTTGCGACGTCGCGCGACGCACTCGCGCGCGGAATTCGCGATCGGAATTGGCGCGATCGCGACGCTGATCGTCACACCCGCGATGGGTGTGAATTCACGCGGGGTTGCGCGCGATGCGGGCGATGATGCGCTTCGCCGGGGATGCGCGCGGGTGGGAGGTGATTTTATCTCGCGCTCGAGAGCGTGGTGTGCGCGTGCGACGCGTCGCGCGCGGCGCGGTGTGGCGACGAATGGCTGGGGGGATTCACTCGAAATCTCGCTCTAGGGTCTGTTCATATTTGCTAAACCCTAAGGGTTTAGAGCATATATGGGGGGTCATCGACCAATCATGACCAGGGAGACACCACCGACAAATAGAGTTGTTTCTGTCCCTGGCACTGCGCAAATTGACGGCTCTTCGG
>Ga0255756_1000519_pt1 | contig 47005 bp, 39 predicted proteins | sample 011ome_20_FD_179956 | JGI IMG/M metagenome (GOLD analysis project Ga0255756, IMG submission 179956) | Coastal salt marsh microbial communities from the Groves Creek Marsh, Skidaway Island, Georgia - 011509CT metaG (version 2) | ecosystem: Environmental > Aquatic > Marine > Intertidal zone > Salt... | reverse complement strand
GACACCTGTGCCCTTTGTTGAGAAAAATATTATCAGTCTGGCGACGATTCAGTCACAGCTCGGCAAACAGTTCCGTATCACCGGTCTCGAGCAGCGCGAGTCTTCGGAGCTGGCGCTGTTGTTGCGCGCCGGTGCCTTGGCGGCACCGATGTATATTGTTGAAGAGCGTACCATCGGTCCATCGCTGGGCGCAGATAATATCGAACTGGGTATTAAGTCAGTGACATTTGGTATGGTGCTGGTGCTGCTGTTTATGCTGGCGGTCTATCGCGGCTTTGGTGTGTTTGCCAATATTGCGCTGGCGATGAACCTGGTGCTGTTGGTGGCGTTTATGTCGCTGCTCGGTGCAACCCTGACTCTGCCGGGTATCGCCGGTATCGTGTTAACGGTTGGTATGGCGGTGGATGCCAATGTGCTGATCTTTTCGCGGATCCGTGAGGAGTTAGCGGCGGGCGCTTCGATTCAGGGTTCTATCAGTGCCGGTTATGATCGTGCGTTTGTCTCGATTCTGGATGCCAATATCACGACATTAATTGTCGCACTGATACTGTTTCTGATTGGCTCTGGTCCGGTGCAGGGCTTTGCTGTGACGCTGTCGATTGGTATTTTGACCTCGATGTTTACTTCGATTGTGATGACCCGCGGACTGGTTAATTTGGTTGTCGGTGGTCGCAAAATCAAAACCCTGTGGATATAGGAAGAACAGCATGACTGACATAAAAGTGTACAACTTTATGGGCCTGCGCAAGGTCGCAGTGGTCTTCTCTGGACTGCTGTTGGTGGCGTCGATTTTCTCTCTGTCGACCAAAGGGTTAGTGCTGGGACTGGATTTTTCTGGCGGCACGCAGATTGAGGTCGGTTACCAGCAGCCGGCGGATGTTGCGTCGATTCGCGAGCGACTTGAAGCAGCCGGATTCGAAGGTCCGGTGGTGGTACATTACGGCTCCGAGACTGATGTGCTGATCCGTTTGCAGGGCAAACCGGAACAGGGCCTCTCGGAAAAGGTGTACGCAATCCTGGAAAACGCCAACGAGACCGTTGAGCTGCGCCGAGTGGATTTTGTTGGCCCGCAAATCGGCGAAGAGCTGCGTGAAGATGGTGGTCTCGGCATGCTTACTGCGCTAGCCGTGGTGATGCTCTATGTTGCGATGCGTTTTCAGCTCAAATTTGCCATCGGCGCAGTGTTGGCGCTGGCCCACGATGTGATTATTACCCTTGGCTTTTTCTCCATTGCCCGCCTTGAGTTTGACCTGACGGTGTTGGCGGCGATACTGGCCGTGGTCGGTTACTCACTTAACGATACCATTGTGGTATCGGACCGGATCCGGGAAAACTTCCGCAAAATTCGCAAGGCGACCTCAATTGAAGTGATTAACGAATCTCTCTCGCAGACTCTATGGCGGACCATTAACACCTCCGTGACCACCATGTTGGTGCTGTTAGCCCTGTATTTTATCGGCGGAGAGTTAATTCATAACTTCTCTGTGGCGCTGATGGTGGGTGTTGGCATTGGTACCTATTCCTCAGTTTATGTCGCTGCCACGGTAATGCTGGCACTCAATGTTGATCGCGAAGATCTGCTTGAGCCGGTCGAAGGTGAGCTGGTCGACGACCTGCCCTGATCTGATTAGATACTGCATTCGGCATACCGGCGGTGTGCCGTTTCATGTCACCTCTTTCCTCTCTAAATCGACGTATTTCGTCGCTGCCTCCTGCAGCAGCCTGTGCTATGTTAATCAGAGCGTGTAATATTCCCCAGTTGGGTGAGTTTCATTCATATCTGAATAATTTTATTGGGCCGTACAAGTTGGAAATCAAAAGTTGAGTGGATTTTCGTTTTATGTCTAGTTGTTCGCTATCCGGTATCTCGGTCGCTCTGATAACGGCCATGCTGTTATCGAGCTGTGCTCTGGTTTCCCAGTGGATGCCTCCTGAAGAGTGCGCGGCAGTTGATGAAGTCAGCACTGAGTCCGCTGAGCCTGGTGAGTCTATCGAGGTGCAAAGCTGCCCTGAGCCTCAGGTGATTGAGCGCATAGTGACCAAAACCGTTACCGCACCACCGCCAGTGGCCGCCACAGCCGGTCAGTTGCATTTGCCGATTGTCGGTGCAGTTGAGTGGGCGCGGGTGCAGCCGGCGGATCTCTGGGTTGAGGCACGTATCGATACCGGTGCCGACACCACATCCATTCATGCCGAAGATATTCAACTAATTGAAAAAGATGGTAAACGCTATGTGCGTTTCGTTCTGATCGATGCGGTGACCGGTAGTGCCTACCAGCAGGAGCTGCGGCTGCGACGTCGGGTGCGAATCAAGCAGAGTGGCTATCCGGATGAATTGCGTTATGTGGTCAGGATGTGGGTGACACTGGGCGATATCCGTTCGCGAATTGATGTCAATCTCTCTGATCGCACCGATTTTGAATATCCTCTTTTGATTGGGCGCAATTTCCTTATCGACAATATGATTGTCGATGTCAGTCGCCACCATACGTTGACCGTGCGACCGGAGAGCAGCAGTGATTAACTCTCGTGTGCAAATTGCCTTGATCGCCGGTGTGTTGATTGCGCTGGGTGTCGGGCTGACTCTATACAAAGCGGTGAGCCTTGATCTGCCGCTGGTGCCTGGCGAATACCGCGAAGTCTGGACTGTCGAGTCAAAGGCTAGTTTTACGCCGGGCAAGGGACCGGTCAATGTCGAGTTGAGTTTGCCGGTATCGCTGGCGGGCTGGGTTATTATCGACGAACACTTTGTCTCATCCGGGTTTGGTTTTTCCATCGTCAGAGACAGCGACAATAACAGCACGGCGCGTTGGACGCGTCAGTCGCTGGAGCGTCCCACCACGCTTTATTACAAGGCGCAAATCTATCGCGCTAATGCCGACCGCGAATTACCGGATATGGCGGTTGAGCCGCCGATCAAACCCCTGTTGGAGGCGGATCAACAGGCGGCGATGAACCGGCTTGTGGATCGGATTGCCCAGCAGTCGTCAGATAGTGAGAGCTTTACACTGTTGCTGTTACAGGAATTTCAGCGCGATGGTCAGGAGCAGGATGTCCTGTTCCTGATCGATTCGTATTCGGATGATTGGCTGACCCTGGTACTCGATGTTCTGGCCAGTGCCGATATCAGCGCTCACGAGTTGCGTGGTGTCGAGCTGGAAGATGGGCGTCGTCGTCAAACCCTGAGTTCCCTGCTTGAAGTACACACGGGTGAGCGCTGGATTGTGGTTGATCCGATCCGTGTCACTGTCGGTGTGCCGGATAACTTCTATATCTGGCAGCGTGGCGACGGCGCTGTGCTCAGAGTGTCTGGTGGCCGCAATTCGAGTCTCGAGTTCGCTCTGGTGAGCAATAGTCTGCCGGCCAAGGCAGTGCTGGGTATGGAGCAGCGCTCTGAGGAGTTTGCACTGCTCGATTTCTCCATCTACAGCCTGCCTGTCGAGCAGCAGGGTATTTTTAAAGGACTATTGCTGATTCCGGTTGCCGCGTTGGTGGTGGTGATGATGCGCCTGCTGGTCGGGGTGAGAACCTCGGGCACCTTTATGCCCATTTTGATCGCGCTGGCGTTTATCCAGACCACATTGCTGGTCGGATTGATTATATTTTTGGTGCTGCTATGCACGGGACTGTGGATTCGCTCCTATCTCAGTCGGCTTAATTTACTGCTGGTCGCACGGGTTGCCACGGTAATTATTATGGTGATTCTGATGATGGCGGCTCTGGCGGTGGCAAGTTATAAGCTAGGTCTCGATCAGGTGCTCAAGGTGACGTTTTTCCCGACGGTTATCGTTGCCTGGACCATTGAACGCATGTCGATTCTGTGGGAGGAAGAGGGTGGCCACGAGGTGTTGATTCAGGCCAGTGGCAGTTTGGTCGTCGCGGTGCTGGCCTATATGGCAATGTCCAATCATCTGGTTGAACATCTGACCTTTAATTTTCCGGAGCTGATGTTGAGTCTGCTGGGCGTTATTTTATTGCTCGGTAAATATACCGGCTACCGATTGTCCGAGCTCTACCGATTCCGCGATTTAGCGGATCCTCAGCCTCATGAAAAAGCGCGGCCATCTGTTTCGCAAGCGTCTCGAGACCAATAGCAAAATGGCTCTATTGGTCTCGCCAAAGCGTCTGCGCGAGCTGGGGATTCTCGGTATGAACCAGCGTAATACCAGCTTTATTGGGCGCTACAATCAGCGCAGACACTACGCCTTGGCGGACAACAAACTCATGACCAAGAGCGCCGCGATCGCTCGCGGTATTGCTGTTCCGGAGCTCTACGGTACGGTGGACTATCAGTTTCAGGTAAAGAGCGTTAGTGATCTGGTTGATGGGCATGACTCGTTTGTTATCAAACCGGCGCATGGCAGCGGCGGTAAGGGCATTCTGGTGATTGTTGGGCGTGATGGTGAGCAGTTTATCAAGTCCAATGGTGCGCGAATCAATGCCAGTGCCGTGCGTCGCCACAGCTCCAATATTCTTGCCGGACTGCATAGCCTTGGCGGTCGCAATGACCGCGCTATGATAGAGGCTCTAATTGAATTTGATCCGATTCTCCAGGACTACAGTTATGAGGGAGTGCCCGATATAAGGGTGATTGTGTTCCGCGGTGTACCGGTGATGGCGATGTTGCGCTGCGCCACGCATAGTTCTGATGGCAAAGCCAATCTGCACCAGGGGGCGGTGGGTGTGGGCATTGATATCGGCAACGGCCGCAGTGTTTGTGCGGTGCAAAACAGCCGTATTGTCAGTTGCCACCCGGATACCGGGATGGGTTTCGACACACTGCAAATTCCCCACTGGCAACAGCTGTTGGAACTCGCCGCTGGTTGTGCTGAATTCTCAGGACTTGACTATCTGGGAGTGGATATTGTCCTCGATCGATTGCGCGGACCCATGTTGTTGGAGCTCAACGCAAGACCAGGTCTGGCAATCCAGATTGCCAATCAAACCGGACTGCGCCAGCGCCTGCGAGTGGCGGAGCAAATTGCTGATGGTTGCGACAGCGCTGATGAGAAAATTGCCTTGGCGCGCAAGCAATTTTCCAGTGAGTCGACGGTGGCGCTATCAGATGGTTTTTAGCTTTTTAGCTGGCGATCAGAACTCGTATTCAAATAACAGTCTCAAGGTAAGATCGGGACTTTTCTCATCGAGACCAAAAATCGCAGCGCTCTCCCACTTGAGTTTCTGACGCATTCCCCAGCGCAATTCACCCATTATCACCGGACCAATCGCAAAGGTATCCTGACCTTTATAAAACTCGATGCCGGGTTCAAATAGTTGGCTGTAACGGTAGCGGCTCTGCACTGCTAATGAGGATTCGAGTTCGTCAATAATATCGTTTCCCCACTCCTGCTCGACAATAAAGTTAGCCGTATGACTCCAGTTGCCGAATTCTTTTTCTGCAATAATCCCGCTGGCGACTTCGTAGATATTTTCATCGATGGCTTTGGATACCTCGAACAACATACCCCAGTCAGCCCAGTACTCGCCCTGTTCGGTTAGCTGCCACTTCAACTCCATTTCGACAGCGCGCAGATCGAAACCGACCTCATCCGAGCGATCGCCGGTGAGATAGACTTCGGCAAACCAACGATCGTTTAGTGACCGGCCGTAGGCAAAGCGGTAGAGTTGATTGTTATCTGGTGCGATAGGTTGATGGTCTTGAATCACGGCTCTGAATTCAAGCTCCTGCTCGGTAGCCTGCACATAGGGATGGTAGACTTTGTCGATCACCATGCCGTCTGCGCTGGCGCTACTGTTGAGCAGCCCGCCGATCAAGCTGACAAATAGCATTGTTATAATTACAGGTTGCTTTGTCACTGGGCTATTTCTCCGCTGTTCTGATCAGGTTGGCGATTGGCTGTTAAGAGGTGCCTGTTAGCTGCCAGCAAGACCAGGCACGTGGCAGCAGCATAGCTAAGCACCTGTGCTGCGGTTGGTTTTGATTCATAGCCAATCAAGGCATAGAGCAACTCGCCGATTAGGCTGTTTTCGGCCAATATGGCTGAGCTATCCCAGAGTGGTGCGGACTGTTCAATCCAGTCCACCTGTGTGAGTTGCAGCACCGACTGCGAGAGCATGGTGCCGGCAAACAGGGCCAGCAGGGTAATGGTCACGGGTCCTGACCACTTTTGCGGCAGACCGGCGAGGCTGTAAAACAGCAGGATGCCTGTGCTGGCACCGATGCCAAAGCCGATAATGCTGCCGATAAATACTTTTTGAATATGCTCACTATTGCCCAGGAAACCGCTCAGATAAAGCATGATCTCCTGACCTTCACGAATGACCGCGAGCATAATAATGACCGTGCAGAATTGTCCGAAGCGATTTCTGGCCTGTTGCGTGCTGTGTGGCAGCTGCTTCATTCCCGCGATCAACCAGACCGTTACCACGATCAGCAGACAGATCAGTGATTGCATCACCGCGTTCAATACTTCCTGTCCAGCGTAGTCAAACCAACTCGAGATGCTGCCCATATTTACGGCTGTCACAAAGGCGATCACTGTTCCCAGCCCCAGTCCCCGCCACAACCAGCCATGGCTATTGTGCATACGCGCGTTGATTGCCAGCAGCACGCCAATAAGCAGTGCGGCTTCGAGGGTTTCCTGCAGTATCAAAATAACGGAGTTCAATAACATAATCAGTTTGCCGGTTACTTAACCAAAATTTTTCCCTGAGCGGTCTTTGGATAAAACTCTCCAAAGAACGGGTAGGTGCCTGGTTGCAAAGGTCCGATAAAAATAACGGCGCGACTATTGCCGGTAATCACCTTTTCGCGGTTGAGTTCATAGCTTTCAAACTCCTCCGGTGTTGGATCGAGATTGTGGATCAGCAGTTTTACTTTGGTGTTGGCCGGTATGGTGAACTCTGCGGGAAAAAACAGATGATCTTTAATGTCGATTTCGACCACCGGCGTTGATGCTTGTGTTGCACTTGTCGCAAGGGTGCTGACCAATATAGCGATGACCATACCCAGCGCTGCTGACAAGACCTGTTTCAGTTTAGAAAATATCATAGTTGTTCCAATTGGGAGGGACTTGGCGCGTGAAAACGCAAGGTAAAAGCACAACCGCTCGAAAACACTGATGGTCCGACGTCGACTGTGGCATGGTAGAGTTCGGCAACCCGCTTGACGATAGCCAGGCCGAGGCCGCAGCCTGGCTCACCCGACTGATGGCGGTCTCCACCGACGCGATAGAAGCGCTGGAAGATTCGTTGGGTTTGGTCTTCGGCAATGCCTGGTCCGGAATCTTCAACCCGCAGCAGAATAGCGTTACCCTCGCGACTGACACTGACTAAAATCTGCCCGCCTTCGGGGGTGTATTTATTGGCATTGCTAAGTAGGTTGTGAATAAGTGTCTCGAGGGAAAAGCGTTCGCCGAGAATAATCTGGCTGTCGCCCTGTAATTCAATGGTCTGGTCTTTGCGCTCAAAGTTGCTGTATTCCTCAGCGATAATGTCTTGCGCCAAAGCGGTCAGATCGAGCGGGGAAAACTGTGCATTGTAGTGATCCGGAGAACTCCGATAGAGAGCCAGGATTTGCTCCACTACGTGTTCCAGCTGGTTGGCTGTTTGGGTGATTTGATTAACGCTGCTATCCTGGCTGGCCAGTTCTTGCGCCATATTGTGCAGCTGAATTTTCAGGCTACTGATTGGCGTGCGCAGCTCATGGGCGGCGTCGGAGGCAAATTGCTTCTCACGCTGCAGTGAGGATTCAAGGCGCTGTAACAGTCCATTGGTTGAGGTGATAATCTGAGCGAGTTCCTGCTTGGGCAGAACCGTCGACAGGGGTCGCAAATCATCTGCCTGTTTGCCGCTCAGCTCTTTGGCTAGATTGCGCAGCGGCCGCATTCCTCCGCTGACAATTAACCAGATTAACAGCCCCAATACAGGCAGTCCGATCAGGGTTGGCAGCAGCGACTTGGTCACGACATTTTCCGCCAGACTAAAGCGAATATCACTGCGCTCCGCGAGCATGATCCAGTTGTTGTCGCTGAAGTAAGAAATGGTGCGCCAGCGGTAACCGGCAAAGTTGTGGTAGCCAAATCCGGGTTGTTGCAAAGCGATAGGGTCTGTTGGTGCATTGGCCGATCGCGCCATCAGCTTTTTGTCGTGCCAGACCTGAAAGGCGAGCTTATCATTCAATTTGATTGACGTATCTGGATTTGCGCTATGGACATTCGCCATTAATTTCGCTGTGACCTGCAGCTGGCTGTCAAAGAGCTGTTCTGCCTGCAGCATGCTCGATTGGTAGCCACGCAGTGCCGAAACAAACACAAACAGGGTTACTAGTGCCAGAATGGTGGTGACCAAAAACAGGCGAATCGAATTCATTGCTGATTAACTCTGTAGCCGACACCGCGAACGGTTTTAATAAAGTCACTGCCGAGTTTTTTGCGCAGGTTGTGAATATGTACTTCGAGTGCATTGCTGGCGACCTCTTCGCCCCAGCTGTAGAGTCTGGTTTCCAGAGTGTTGCGGGTCTGCACACGGCCGACATTTTCCATCAGGCTGCGCAGCAGCATAAATTCCCGGCGCGAGAGTTCCAGCTCGTTGTCACCTAAAACAACACTGTTGTTGCTGGTGTCGAGTTTGACCTCGCCGACAATAATTTGGGTGGCTTTGGCCGTGCCGAGGCGTCGCTCGAGAACACGCAGTCTGGCCAAGAGTTCGGGAATTTCAAACGGCTTGGCCAGATAGTCATCGGCGCCGCTATCGAGACCAATAATTTTTTGCTCGATATGCGAGCGCGCAGTAAGTACCAAAATCTGCAGCGCGGGGTGTTGGCTGCGTGCCTGCTTGAGGACATCGATGCCATCCATATCTGGCAAGCCTAAATCGAGAATGGCGATATCCGGTGTTTCAGCGCGAATAACATGCAGCGCATCACGCCCCGAGCTAACGCTGTTGACAGCGTAGTTCTGCCGTCTCAGTGCAGTGCACAATCCCTCGGCCAGAGCTTGATCGTCTTCAACTACCAGAATCTGCATGGTTACCCGCTGTTTCGTTACTGGCTATTTCGAATTTTGGTACTTGTTGCGCCCGCGCGACTTATTTTGCGTCGAGGGCTGCAAGTGCCTCACTAATTTCTTTTTGTCGTCCGGCATCAGCCAGGGGACGATCTGCGCGAGGAGCCGCACGTTGTGCCTTGAGGAAGAAGTTTCGAGCTTCTTCGTCGCGACCCTGGGACCGCATAAAACTGGCATAAAAATAGTTACTGTCGATGCCGTCCGGATTAAGAGTCAGGGCTTTGGTCAAAAGCGCTTGCGCCTTCTTGTCACTGCCAAAAGCAATTGGCCAGCCCGGCACATTAAAATAGAGCGTTCCGAGGCTGGTATAAGCTGAGCCAGACATTGCTTCAGGCTCTAATTCCAGAGCTTTCTCCAAATCCGCCTTAGCGGCCTTGGCAAATTTGAGTGCGCCCAGCCCACCTTTGGCACCAGCATAAGTGGACTCAATAATACCACGCCAAATATAGGCTGGTGCTGCTTGCGGGTTGGCGTCAACTAACGCCGTGGCACGCTCGAGTAACACCGCAAATTCCTCGAGCTGCTGGTCTCCCTGACTCTGATAGTTTACTTCTGCCCAGCCTTTTTGCAATTGCGCAATACTCGACAACAGGGCTGTGTCGATCGCTGACTCCGACTCCGACAGCGCCGCGCTGCTTAACGTGAGCGCGAAGATGGTAGCAAAAATAGCGTAGTTTAGTTTTCTCATTTGCATTGTTTTACCCTCGTGATGAGTTGGATGTGCTGTGTTGCTTGATAATCGGAAGACTTTTAATCAATGCGCCGCTGACGACATTGGGGAAAAGCCCATTTACTTTGACAAAGAGTTTTTCTGGCCAGCCCATAAACCGACGTGGCTTTTGACTTTTTAATAACCCAACGAGGTCGGTTGCTACTTGTTCCGGGCTATCCATGCTGTTGCCCAGAGCTTTGTTCAGGGCCACAACTGCTGGGGAGTTAAATTCTGTATCCGTCGCACGAGGTGCCAGATAGCCGACGCGTATGGAGGTGTCGGCAAGCTCGCGCTGCAATGCTTCGGTGAAGCCGCGCAACCCGTGCTTGCTCGCACAATAGGCGGTGAAGCCGGGGTGGCCAATACTGCCAAAAATTGAGCCGACGTTGATAATAGCCGCTTCGGGGCGGCGTTTAAGTAGCGGAATAATTTGTTGGCAAAGCAACATCGGTGACAGCAGATTTGTGTTGATCATTGATTCAATTGCGTTTTGCTGCTGCTCTTCGAACAGAGCAAAATCCATTACGCCGGCACAGTTGATAACAATATCCACGGCCTGCGCTTCACAGTGGGCAGTGATCATGTTGCGACCCTCAGCACTATTGATATCTGCGGCCAAGGCATAATGTGGTGCGTCCAGTGACTCGCCCACAGCTGTCAACGCGGTCAGGTTGCGTCCCACGAGAGAGAGTGTGGCGCCCGCTGCGCTGAGCTGGGTGGCGATGGCGCGACCAATACCGCCGGCGGCGCCGGTCAGAAGAATCTGTCGATTGTTAAGTTGCATAGGATTATCTCTCTCAGGCTGCCAGCATCATTGCTGGCTGAGCCGTCAATGAGCGGAAAATATTGCCATACAGGGTATAAAACACCTTGGCGGAATGAATGATCTGGGACTGCTCTGCGGGATCGTCTATCTTATTCATCAGGTTTTTAAAAAACTCCACATGCTCCTGATCGAGAGAGCCGTGGGAATAGAGATATGAAAAAGCCTTTTTCGGTAGCGACAGACTTTCGCGTATTTTGTCGGCTGCGCTGTCTGCAATACTAATGCTGGTGCCTTCGAGCACATGTACCATTCCAAAAAAGCCCAGTGGATTGATGCGCTGCACGGTGTCGTAGGCGTAGCTGACCATCAGTTCGGTGGCCATGTTGGGACGGCTGTTGCGCACCGCCTCCTTGTCGCCACCGCAGGCGGCGATATCATTGAGAATCCACTCCTGATGGCCGAGCTCCTCTTCGATATACTCGGCAACCGCATTGCGCAGCCATTCTTTGTCTTCACTGAGGCGACTACCGGTGGCCATCAAAAGCGGCACTGTGTGTTTGACATGGTGGTAGGCCTGAGTCAAAAAAGCGACGTACTGATCAAGGCTGACTTCGCCCTTCAGTGCGCTGTCAATAATCGGTGCTGAGAACAGTGAGGCGCGCTCGGTGGCGGTGGCATTTTGTAATTGGTCAAAGAAGTTCATTTTTAGATTTCCTGTTTAGATTCCCAGTTGAGAGTTCGAGTGAAGAGTTCGAGTGAAGAGTTCTCGTTTAGAGCTCTTGTCCAGAGTTAATGAAGAACAGCTTGGTTAAAGGGTTTTACACCTTGCCGATAGAGGCTATCGATCGCCTCCTGATAATGGGTTGCGATGGCCGCGCGCACCGGGCGGCCATTATCGGTGACCAGCCCCGGCTCGCTGTGCAGGGGTTGTGGCAGACGGTGCCAGTTTTTGACCTGTGCATAGTCGGGCAGGCCGGCGTTGACCTTGTCGATAATCTGCTGCATAGCCACATCGCTGAGCTGCGGATCGCGGGGGTGCAGCAGTGCCACGCAGTGAGGCTGGTCGTCACCATAGATCACCGCATCGGCAATCAGGGTGTTGGCGACCAGTTCACTTTCAACCCACTCGGGATTGATATTGCGCCCGAAGCTGGAGATCAGCATATTTTTACTACGCCCGCTGATGGTCAAAAATCCGTTGCTATCGAGACTGCCGATATCCCCGGTTTGAATAGTCTTCTGCCCCCAGCTTTGCGGCTGTCCGGCATAGCCGAGCATGGCATTGCCCGAAACACTAATCTCGCCATCTTCAATTGAGACTGTCAGATGGGGAAGAGGTTTGCCGCTGCTGCTGGCTGCACTCTCTGCTCGGGTATTAAGGCTGACTACCGATGCGCATTCGGAAAGGCCGTAGCCCTCGTAGGCGGGGATGCCATACTGCTGTGCTTCGCTTAGCAGCTGTTCGGAGACCCGACCACCGCCGACTGCGACAAATGTCAGTGATTGCGGCGGCACCCAGCCCTGTTTGGCTGCGGCAATAATGGCGACCAACAGCTGTGGCGTCAGAATCATGCTCTGTGGTTGATAGCGGCTGATGGTTTGACAAAACTGTTGAGTGTTAAGCGACGAGCTGCCTTGAAAACCAATCTCGCCGAGGGTGGGAATAATCACTTCACCGCCGCACAACAGCGGGGTGTAGAGGCCGGCAATATTTTCCAATAAGGTGCTCAGAGGCAGCAGGCAAAGATGTCGCGGGCGATCAATGGCCACGGCATCGGCCAGTGCAGAGGCCTGCAGCAGTTGTTGCTCCGCGCTCAGACAGACGCCTTTAGGCTGGCCGGTTGAGCCAGAGGTAAAGGTAATTTTCTGAGTGCTTGCTGGCAGTGCGGCACCGGGCACAGCGCAGTGTAGTTGCAGCAGCTGGTAGCGGCCGTCGAGAATAGGGCGCTGCCCCTGTAATTTAGTGCCGGGGATACAGTTAAAGGGTTGGCTTGACTGACAGATAACCGTATCGACAGCGAGAGTGATGCAGACGTGGTCGATCTGACTCTGAGAAAAAAAGGTTGGGATCGGCACCAGGCAGATATTGGCCTGTTGGCAGGCCAGATCTGCGGTGACCCAGTCGCAGCTGTTGTCACCGAACAGCGCAACCATTTTGCTGTCAATGGCTTGCAGGCTATTGGCGAGTTCTCGACAGTCTGTGATCAATTGATCTGCTGTCAGACATCGCTGACTGTCGCGCAGCAGCACCTGATTACCGGTGTGCTGGCTTGATCGCTGTGCGATAACCGCGAGCAGATTATCCATTGCAATGCGCTCGGTTAATGTTGCCAGCATCATCTTTATTAGCGTTCAGTGCAGTGATGTCACGGTTCACACTCAAGGCCAAACTATTGATGGTGGCTTGATAGCTCTGAAACGCTGCGCTGAATATTTTACTGTTATCCATCGCCAGTTTGCCCTGGGGAATATTGGCGCAAAATACATGTGGGTTGCCTTGGTAGTAGGAGCCCCAATCCGATTGATTATCCGTGGTCAGCTGTTCAGGGTCGGCATCACCGAGATTGTGCAGTTCGATACCCAGACGTTGCAGTGATCGGGCGACCTGATTGTTGCCGGTAAATACGATCCATTGAAACTGTGTCTGGTAGAGCAGGCCGGTAAGCAGCAAAAACAGCAGTTGACTGCTGCCGCGTCGAGTGGCGGCGAGGTTGCCGATTTCGACGATCTGCTGCCGTTCAACGGATGTGTCGAGTAAATCGGTAATACGCTGTTCAACTGGCTGTGCAAGGTACTGCTCAAGAAATAGTGGCTCTGCAGTGGCGGGGCGCATACCCGCTGTGGCACTGATCTCATCGAAGCAGTTCATGGTTAACAGAAACGGCATAAAGTTACTGATTTTGGCGCTGTAAACCGCGTGGAACTGTTTGGCGATATAGTTCTCGACCTTATCCCTGTCGGGAGAGGTTGCTCTGAATAGCTGAAATTCCGGCGCGGAGGTCAGTGAGCCCCCGAGCCAGCGCAGTGGCGATGTCAGTCTATTTGCGCTTGGCGCCTCGATTGAGTGCTGTTGTGGGAATGCGGTTGCATCGGTCATGGCACAGTTTCCTTTTACTCTATAGGGCTAGAGTATTGCGCGAACATTAAGATAGTCTTAATGGAATCGATTTAAGCGAGAAAATGTGCGTTAAGTCCTGTTTTGGCGATCAGGATGCGATGACGAGAGCGTTCTAGAGCAGATGTGTGAGGGGTAATTCGGTTTTATACAGAATCGGTTTCAGTGAAAAGCTGCTCTTGATGTGATCGACACCCTCAACCTGAGTCAGTTTGTCGAGAAATGCCTGATAGGCAAATAGATCCGGTGTGACAACGCGAATCAAATAATCAAAATCCCCGGTCATCAGATAGCACTCCATTACCTCTGACCAGTCGAGAACCTGTTGAGCAAAGCGATCGAGATCGGCTTTGACCTGATGGTGCATGCTCACCTGAACAAATACGGTGACTGGGAGCCCGGCTTTGTGCTGATCGATCAGTGTTACCCGGCGCGAGATATAACCGAGACCCTCAAGATTTTTGACTCGCCTGGAGCAGGGAGAGGGCGACAAAAACACCCGTTCGGCCAGTTCCAGATTGGAAATGCTGGCATCAGATTGCAGGATGTCGAGAATTTTCCAGTCGATATTATCCAGTTTGTAGTCAGCCATAATAACTCTGCTCGGTTGTCGTGTAGTGAGTGTCAGTCACTGCAGCGGTGATCTTGAGATCATGCCATATTTAGATCAATTGATAGTGTGTTTGATTAGTTTAGGTAATTATTCGCAATAAATCGCCAAATTAGTGACTTCTTAAGCAATAAAAGTTCGTAACCGCAATTATTAGACAGCTTCTTTGGCAGGATTCTCTAGGGATCCTCGTGCTAGCTTTATAGCTACTACAAACCGTTAAAGCTGGTGGGATATGGCAGGCAAGAGCGAAACAAATCTGTTTATCGAGGGGCCGTTGTCCCCGATTCCAACTCTGTCGATACTGCGGGCCGATGGCAGTCTAAGGGACGCTGTCCAGGCACCATCAATCGAGCCGCAGCTGGCGGAAAAAATCTATGCCGATATGGTCTACACGAGGGTGCTCGACGAACGTATGGTTAGTGCCCAGCGACAGGGTCGGCTGAGTTTTTATGTGACCTGTAGCGGTGAAGAGGCGTCGATTGCCGGCACCATTGCCGCGTTTCAACCCATCGATATGGTCATGAGCCAATACCGCGAGCAGCTGGCTCTGCGCTTTCGTGGTTTCAGCACCGAACAGTTTATGAACCAGCTGTTCAGTAATGTTGATGATCTCGGTAAGGGTCGTCAGATGCCGGTGCACTATGGTAGTCGCGAACTCAACTTTATGACCATCAGCTCGCCCCTGGCGACTCAGATTCCTCAAGCGGCGGGTTATGCCTACGGCCAAAAATTGGAGGGTAAAAATGCCTGCACGCTTTGTTATTTCGGCGAGGGTGCGGCCTCGGAAGGTGACTTTCATGCCGGCTTGAATATGGCTGCGGTATTGGACTGTCCGGTGGTATTTGTCGCGCGCAACAATGGGTATGCGATCTCCACGCCTGCGGCGCAGCAATATGCCGGCGATGGCATTGCCGCGCGCGGGGTGGGTTATGGCATCAAAAGCATCCGGGTCGATGGCAACGATATTCTGGCGGTCTACAGTGCCGCTGTCGCTGCGCGCAAAATCGCAGTTGAAGAACAGCGGCCGGTACTGATTGAAACCATGAGTTATCGCCTCGGGGCGCACTCTACCTCGGATGATCCCAGCGGTTACCGTAGTCATGATGAAGAACAACAGTGGCGTGAGAAAGACCCGATCAGCCGCATGAAAAACTGGCTGTTAAAGCAGGGTTGGTGGGATGAAGCGCGGGATGCAGCGCTCTATCAAGGCTATCGCCAAGAGATTTTGGAGCAACTCAAGCTGGCAGAAAAGCGCCCGAAACCGGCGCTTGGCGAACTCATTACCGATGTCTATCACACGCCGCCGGCACAGTTGCGCGAGCAGTTGGATTCCCTGCAGGCCCATATTGATCTCTATCCCGATAGCTATCCGGCGCTTTATCAGTCAGGGGGTGAAAAATGAATACGAGCAGTTCTGCCGATAGCGATATGACCGTCACTGAGCATTTAAATCTGCTGCAGGCGGTCAACCGTGCGCTGGATATCGCCATGACAACAGACCCCAAAGTCGTGTGCCTGGGGGAAGATATTGGTGAATTTGGTGGCGTCTTTCGCGCCACCAGTCAGCTGCAGGAGAAACACGGCAGCCAACGCTGCTTTAACACGCCACTCACGGAGCAGGGCATTGTTGGCTTTGCCATAGGCCTGGCGGCTCAGGGCTCAGTGGCGGTCGCCGAAGTTCAGTTTGCCGACTACATCTTTCCGGCATTTGATCAGATCGTTAACGAAGCAGCGAAATTTCGCTATCGCAGCGGCAATCAATTTAACTGCGGTGGCTTGACGATTCGCGCACCCTACGGAGGTGGTATTGATGGTGGGCTCTATCACTCGCAATCTCCTGAAGCCTATTTTTGTCATACCCCAGGGCTCAAGGTTGTTATTCCCAGCAATCCTTATCAGGCCAAGGGGCTGTTGCTTGCTGCGATCCGTGATCCGGATCCGGTGATCTTTTTTGAGCCCAAGGCAATCTATCGCGCCTCCACCGGGGATGTGCCGACAGTGGACTATCAGTTGCCATTGGGCGTTGCTGAAGTGGTGCAGGTGGGCACGGATATTACGTTGCTTGGCTGGGGTGCCCAGATGGTTCAGCTTAATAAGGCTGCAGCGCTGGCAGCGGCTGAAGGAATCTCTTGTGAGGTTATCGATCTGCGCACCTTGTTACCCTGGGATCGCGACACTGTCGCGGCCTCACTGCGTAAAACCGGTCGTCTGCTGATCAGTCACGAGGCACCGCTGACCGGTGGCTTTGCCGGTGAGATTGCCGCGACGCTTCAGGAGCAGTGTTTTCTCAACCTGGAGGCGCCGATCTTGCGGGTGACCGGAGTGGATACTCCATTTCCGCTGGTCCTAGAGAAACATTATTTACCTGATCAGTTGAAAATTTTTGAAGCGATCAAAGCTGCCATTAATTATTAAAAAGTATTTATTAAAAAGTAATTATTAAAGTGTAACTATTAACTCGCAATTATTGAGCAAGAGTTTTTCGGGACAGTAGCGGCAACCAGGAGTAGAGCATGAAAAAAGAATTTATTCTGCCGGATATTGGCGAAGGCATTGTCGAGTGCGAAGTCATTGAGTGGAAGGTGCGCGAGGGCGACCTTATTGAGGAAGATCAGATTGTTGTCGATGTCAGCACCGACAAGGCGATTGTTGAGATTCCCTCAATGTATAACGGCCGTGTTACCAGCCTGCACTATGCCGAAGGCGATATTGCCAAGGTGCACTCGCCCCTTTTTACACTGGAGATTGATGCCGAGTCCGATAACCTTGAGTCGGGTGCCGACGACAGCCAAGCTCGACCGTTGCCAACGCCGCCGCAAACCCAGCTTGATCAGAGTGCCGCGGCTAATAGGGGGTCACCGACTAATATGGGGTCACCGGCTAATAGCGGGTCACCGGCTAATAAGGGTCAAGTAGCTGATCAGTTATCAGGGACCTCAAGCACCAAGGTGCTGACCACACCGGCGGTGCGCAAAATGGCTCGAGAACATCAACTCGATTTGGCGACCATTTCAGGTACGGGAAAACAGGGCCGGGTGTTAAAGGAAGATGTGCTGAATTTTCTCGCCGCCGATCAGTCGGACAGGCAAGGGTTAGTCGCAGGCGTTTCAGCGATTGGGGATCGGGTTGAGGTGATAAAAGGCGTGCGCAAAATTATGGCCGAGCGCATGGCCGAGTCGGTGGCGACGATCCCGCACTTTACCTTTGTTGACGAGTTGGATGTCACCGAGCTGGTGGCCCTGCGTCGCTCATTGAATGAACGGCATGGCGACGAGACATTTAAAATTACCTTGATGCCGCTGTTTATCAAGGCGCTGTCCTTGGCACTCAAGCAGTTTCCAATCATGAATAGCCGTGCCAATGAGGAATTCACTGAGCTGACTTATCTCGCCAATCACAATATTGGTATGGCAGTAGACGGTGCCAGTGGTCTGCTGGTGCCAAATATTAAATCCGTTGAGCAGCGCAGCGTTCTCGATATTGCCACGCGGGTGATGCAGCTCACTGAGGCGGCGCGAAGCGGCAAAATTGATCCCGCCGAGCTGAAGGGTGGAACCATTACTATTTCAAATATCGGTGCCATCGGCGGTACAGTTGCGACGCCGATTATCAATAAACCTGAAGTGGCGATTGTGGCGCTGGGCAAAATTCAGTCGCTGCCGCGATTTAATCAGCAGGCTGAGGTTGTCGCGCGTCAGATTATGACAGTCAGCTGGTCGGGCGATCATCGGATTATCGATGGCGGTACTATTGCGCGTTTCAATAACTGCTGGAAAGGGTATCTCGAACAGCCATCCACCATGCTTGCGGAGATGATCTAGACTACTCTGATCAGACCACTGAGAATGAGAAAACAGCGCGGCATGAATTGACTAGTGCACGGGCCGACTGGAGAGGGGGCAAGTGAGTAGTGGGTCTCTATGAGAGCAAAAATCTACAGCATTTTTATATCAATGAAGAACAGTCTTTTTATCTGCTTAGCCACAAAGATGCGCGCAAGTTAAAAGACTGGTTGCGGCTCTGTGAGTCGCAATTAATTCGTCTTGGTTATCGCAATATCGAGTTAATTGGCAATGGCGCGTATGGCTTTGTCTTTGCCGGTACCAGTGCGGCCAGCAGCGAATCAAACCCTAGTCAGTACGTATTCAAATTTTCTCGGATTACTCTGCCCCAACACATTAAGGATCGTCTCGAAGAAGAGGGCTTTATGCTCAGTCAGGTTGAGCACAAAGGCATCCCCAGATATATCGCTTTTCAGCATTTGCGTGGCCAGTCAATTTTGATGATGTCGCGAGCGCCGGGTATCACACTGCAGGAATATGCTCGTCGTGTGGGCCGCCTTGAACCGAGACTGATTTTAAAAATCGCCGCGCAAATGACGGATATTCTGCTGCGTCTGCGCAACAACCGCGGCACCGCGATCATCGTTCACGGTGACATCAAACCTTCGAATATTATGTTTGATAGTGATAGCGAAACAGTCTCGCTCATCGATTGGGGCGCGGCGGTGGTGGCGCAGTATGATGCTCAGGGGCAGCGCGCCGACAGTGTGGGTCTGGACGCCATGAACGCCGGGGTGCAACAGACCAATGCCAAGCTTGGGGATATCTACTTTATTGGTGAAGAGCAGCTGCAGGGAGCTTTTTCATCACCACGCTTTGATGAGCAGGGATTGGCCGGCACGCTCTATGCTCTGGCGTCAGGGCAGGGCAGTCGTTTTGGTAAAGATGTGATTACACCGCAATCATTGGATCTGCCGATTGAATTTGCCCGCACAGTGGCGGCTATGCTGGATAACGATGCGACAGTGCGGCGCCGTGCAGGTGACTACTTGTTTGCCAATATGCGCTATATGAAGCATATTGTGACGCGCCCACGAGTGCCGGCCAGGGAGGAAAAGGCTCTGATCCCCTTGGCGGTAGTCACATCCGATAAACAACTGGAAACCGTGGTCTACAGCTCGCGCAAGGGATTTTTGCGGCAGGAAATTGGTGCCGAGGCATTTCTGGCGCAGCCGAATTACCTGCACCATCCCCTGGTTGGTGACCTCGGCCTCTATGGTCAGTACCGCAATTACCTCTCTGGAATGGGTGATACTGAAAAAGCCTTTGTGATTGCTGTCGGCCATCTTGGCCGCTATCCGGTTGTCGGTGGTCTGGCCTTCAACTGGGACGATGGCGGTGTCTATATTGATTCCAGTCTTAATCTTTATGATGGACAGCTCGAGCCGGCGCTGATTTCGGCGATCAATAATGTTGTGCATCTGGGTCGCGCGATCAGTAAGAAGGGGGTGTTTAAAAGTTGTATGTTTGATGCTCGCAAAACCTTACATATCAGTCGTGACTATTTGGGTCAGCCATTTATTGCCAAGCCCGATCTGCAAATACCCTTTGATATTAGTGCCGCAGCGCAACGGGCCAGCGCGGCGGATCAGGGTGAGACGCGGTTGCACTCCTATTTTGAGGACGGCACTGATCCGGACGAACGCTTGCAGCTGCCTGAGTCAATTATGCAGGTATTGGCAAAGATGAATCAGATTCACCATACCGGCTGTATTATTTTTGAAGCGGTGGAACTGGATCTTAAAATACATAACTATCTGACCTTGCTGGACACCTCTCAGGAACAGGCGTTTTGCGACTGTCTCGAGGGCATTCTTGCCGCGCTCCCCGATATCGAGGGTCTCGGTGTTTCTGGGTTTATGAAGTTGCCGTATAAAAATACCAAGTTCTTTAGTTACCTTGAGCGTCAGCCGCCATTTCAACACCCGATAAAATAGCATTCGACAAAATAGCAGCTAAACCTACCCCAAAGGGCGAAGATAAATAGCATAAGTTTTGATACGCTTGCGCGGTCACATAATCACCTTGGTGGAGTCTCTTGATGGGCAATAGTAAATCCTGGCAGCGCTTGAACTGGGAAGACCCGTTTCTTCTCGAACAGCAGTTATCCGATGAGCAGCGTATGGTTCGCGATTCGACCCGGCACTATGCTCAGGAGCACCTGCAGCCTCGTGTTCGCGAAGCATTTCAAAATGAGACCACTGATCCGAGTATCTTTCGCCAGATGGGTGAGATGGGTTTGTTGGGGCTGACCATTGAAGGCTATGGCTGTGCCGGTATGGACTACATCAGTTACGGGCTGGTGGCGAGAGAGATCGAACGCGTTGATTCCGGTTATCGTTCAATGATGAGCGTGCAGTCGTCTCTGGTGATGTATCCGATCTATGCCTATGGCAGTGAGGAGCAGCGCGAAAAATATCTACCGAAACTGGCCACTGGCGAGTTTATTGGTTGCTTTGGTTTAACCGAACCCGATTATGGCTCTGATCCCGGCGGCATGGTCACCCGTGCCCGCAGCGTGGAGGGGGGCTTTCGTTTAAGCGGCGCTAAGATGTGGATTTCTAATAGTCCGTTTGCCGATGTGTTTGTGGTTTGGGCCAAAACCGACAACGATGAGATTCGCGGTTTTATTCTCGACAAGGGCATGGCTGGCCTCAGCGCACCAAAGATCGAAGGTAAACTTTCGCTGCGCACCTCAACTACCGGTCAGATAGTAATGGAGGATGTGTTTGTCCCCGAGAGCCAGTTGCTGCCCAATGTTAAGGGCTTGAAAGGCCCGTTTGGCTGTCTTAATAATGCGCGCTATGGCATCGCCTGGGGCGCCATGGGTGCCGCGGAAGCCTGCTGGCATACGGCGCGTTCCTACACGCTCGAACGCAAGCAGTTCGATCGACCACTGGCGGCTAATCAATTGATTCAGATTAAACTGGCAGATATGCAGACCGAGATCAGTCTTGCCCTGCAGGGTTGTCTGCGCGCTGGTCAGTTGATGAATGATAATAATATCGCCCCGGAACTGATCTCGCTGATCAAGCGCAACTCCTGTGGCAAAGCGCTGGATATCGCGCGCAAGGCGCGCGATATGCTTGGTGGCAATGGTATCTCTAGCGAGTATCCGGTGATGCGCCATATGATGAACCTGGAGACAGTTAACACCTACGAGGGCACCCATGATATTCATGGTTTAACCTTGGGTCGGGCACAGACTGGGATTGCTGCCTTCTGATTCAAGCGTCTTGAGCGATATTAAAAAATATAATTATAAAATCAGGGTGGATTCTATGAGGGGAAAAAGAGCGTTACAGATCAGCAGGGTGGCACTGTTCCTGCAGGTGATTTTTGTCGCGGCGTTTTTCATTGTCACACTGCTAAATAGCAGTTTGTTTGATAAGTCAGTCAGCTATGACCTGGTGATTGCCAACGGCCGCGTGATTGACCCTGAAACCGCGCTCGATGCGCAGCGCAATATTGGCATCCGCGATGGCACCATTGTCGAGATCTCCGAACAGCCGCTAACCGGCACTGCCGCCATTGATGCCGCTGGCCAGGTGGTTGCGCCCGGGTTTATCGATATACACAGCCACACGCCAACTCTGCTGGGTCAGCATTTCAATCTCCTCGATGGCATCACCACGCAGTTGGATCTGGAGGCTGGGTCTTTCCCGATCAGTTTCTATGGCGAACATTTTCGCGATGGTGCGCAGATTAATTACGGTTCTTCAGTTGGCCACTTCGCGGTGCGGATCAAGGTAATTGAAGGCATTGACCAACCCTATATCTTTGCGGGCAAACAGACCGTGGTGATGGGCAGCGCGGCCTGGATGCAACCGGCCACAGCTGAGCAAATTGAGCAGATGCGAGTGCTGATCAATCAGGGTATCGACCAGGGCGGTCTCGGTATTGGTGTGCTGCTGGACTATATGACCGAAGCGGTTTCCGACGCTGAACTGCGTATGTTATTTGAGGTGGCGGCAGCGCGAGAGGTGCCGATCCATGTACATGTGCGTCGCGGTTACACCGGCGATCCGGCGGGGCTTGTCGAGGTGATTGAACTGGCCAAGTCCACCGGGGCACCGCTGTTTGTCTGTCATATCACCCACAACGCCATGGGTCGCATCGGCGACTGGCTGGCGATGATTGATCAGGCCAATCGGGAGGGCGCCAATATCACTACCGAGACACTCTCTTATGCCGCGGGTGGCACCAGCATCGCCGCGGATGTGTTCCGGCGTCGCGACTGGCAGGCGATTTTTGATATCAGTTATGAGGATGTGCAGTGGGTGGCTACAGGGGAATGGCTGACGAAAGAGAGCTGGGAGAAGTATGCCAAAGAGGAGCCCGCAGGCGCGGTTAACCATCACTATGTGAAAGAATCGTGGATGGAAACGGCGCTGAAGTGGCCTCGAATGATGGTCTCGACCGATGCGATACCCGCGGTTGATACACGTATTGCGACCAACCCCAATGTGGCGGGAACCTTTGCCCGGGTACTTGGACACTATGTGCGTGACAGGCAGCTGTTTGGCCTCAGTGAGGCGCTGGCAAAGATGAGCCTCTATCAGGCGCAGTGGATGGAGCAGGCCTCGCCGGTATTTAAACGCAAAGGTCGGCTACAGATTGGCGCCGATGCGGATATTGTGATTTTTGATGCCACTACCGTTGCAGCCAATGCCGACTATGGCGATCCCTACCAGCCATCAAGTGGCATTCAGCATGTGCTGGTTGCCGGGCAGCATGTGGTGAAGGATGGGATCCGTATCGAAGGGATTAGCCCAGGCAAAAAAATATTGGGCAATCTGACCTCATCAGCCGACTAATCTGATAAGTCGGCTGGTGCTTATCGGTCTTTCAGTACTTCACGCGCAGCATTGCGACCGGGCAGACCGGTGACACCGCCGCCGGGATGGGCGCCGGCACCACACATATAAAGACCTTTAAGTGGACCGCGGTAATCTCCGTGGTTCATCACCGGGCGCGCTGCCCACATCTGATCCAAAGTCATCACACCATGCATGATATCGCCGCCCACCAGGCCGAGTTTTTCTTCCAGATCCAGCGGTGAAAGAATCATCTGGCCGACAATGGCGTCTCTGAAGTTGGGCGCAAACTCTGTGACCGTATCGATGATAGTTTGTGCGGCGGCCTCACGGCAGTCATGCCAGGATTGGCCATCCGCCAATTGCGGTGCGAACTGCTGACAGAAAAGAGACGCCACATGTTGTCCGGGTGGTGCCAGACTGTTATCCAGCGTTGACGGTATTAACATCTCGACAATTGGTCGCTTAGACCAGCCGTGGAGTTTGGCATCCAGATAGGCGCGATCCATATAATCGAGACTGGGTGCGATCACGATGCCGCACTGATGATGTTCCGCTTGGTCTTTGCCGGGCAGTGCGGTGAAGTCAGGAAGCTCTGACAGCGCAACATTCATCCGGAACGTGCCAGAACCACATTTGTAGCCATCCATGCGGCGCTTAAATTCCGGCTCCAGTTCTGACTCGGCAATCATGCTGCCGTAGAGTAGTTTGGGGTTGACGTTTGAGATCACTCGCTTGGCGTAAATCTTTTCGCCGTTCTCAAGTATTACACCGGTCGTGCTGCCATTGTCGACAAGCACTTCGGCGACCGGTGCATCGGTGACAATTTCAACTCCCTCTGCTTCACAGGCTTGGCGCATAGCCTGAGTGATGGCACCCATGCCACCAACTGCATGGCCCCATGCGCCTTTCTCACCGTTGACCTCACCAAATACATGATGCAGCAGCACATAGGCTGATCCGGGGGTGTCGGGACTGGCGTAGTTGCCAACGATTGCATCGAAGCCAAAGATGGCTTTAACCGGCTCGCTTTCAAACCAGCCATCGAGAAACGAGCGCGCACTCTTGGTAAACAGATCGAGAAGATCCTGGTGCAGTTGGTTGCTGCTGCGGGCCACCGGCCAAAGTTGCAGGGCAGTCTGCAGTGCCGCACGAATACCGCGTTTGGGATTGGGTGGCGTCTTGGTGGAGAGGTCGCGCAACACGTCTGCTACCGCCTCGATGCGGTCATAGTACTCCGGCAGACGTTCGGCATCTCGCGGAGAGAACTTCCTGAATTCCTCCTGTGTGCGTGCCAGACCACCACCGAGTTTTAAATAGCGGCCATCATCAAGGGGCATAAAGTTGGCAATGGGGCGCTTGAGAATCTCCAGGCCATGCTCGGCCAGACGCATTTCTTTAATGACCTCGGGATTGAGCAGGCTGACAGTGTAGCTAGCAACAGAGTTTCTAAATCCAGGGTGGAATTCTTCCGTGACAGCGGCGCCACCGACTATTCCCCTGCGCTCAAAAATTTTGACGCGCATCCCTGTGCGCGCGAGGTAGTAGGCGCAGACCAGGCCATTGTGGCCACCGCCGATAATCACGGCATCGAGAGTTTTGTTGCCTGACATGCTGGGAATCTCCGGAAAAGAATGAGCGCTGGTGATGAGTATTTTGCGCAGTATTTTTAATGACTGCCATCATAAACAACAGTGTATCCTTTGGCCAAGCTGTCTTTATAGAGTCTGTCTTTGGCTCGGGAGTCTTGCTTTAATGGGGCTGGTATTTCAGACTCCGTAGCCATGACCTTTAATGCAAAAAATAATAACGAGAGCAGCAACCATGTCAGACAGGATCCCGAGAGATAGCGACAACGATTACACCGAAAAAATGGCCGAGCAACGGCGTGATTTTGTCGCACAAAAAACTGCGACAACCTTAAACCATATTGGTCATTACTCTGTCGACCCGGCTCTCACGGCCGGCAATATCGAAAACTTTATCGGTGTGGCACAGGTGCCAATGGGATTGATTGGCCCGCTGCTAGTCAATGGTGAGCATGCCAATGGCGAGTTCTATGTGCCGATGGCGACTAGTGAGGGAACTTTGATTGCAAGCTATAACCGCGGCGCGCGGCTGTTGCGTGAATCCGGTGGCGTCAAAGTCACCGTGGTGGATGATGCGATGCAGCGCGCACCGGTATTTATTTTCAACGATGCCCGTGAAGCACGTGAGTTTGGCCTCTGGGTTGAGCAGAACTTTGAGCAGATTGCCGCGCAGGCGGAGACCACAACCTCGTCTGGCAAGTTGCGCAATATCGAACAGTATGCCGCCGCACGGATGCGCTATCTGCGCTTTAATTTCACCACCGGCGATGCCGCAGGACAAAATATGGTTGGCAAGGCCACCTTTGTTGCCTGTGAATGGATTATGAAAACCTATCCCGGTATCCAGCGCTATATGCTCTCCGGCGCCATGGACACCGATAAGAAACACTCGCAAATTAATACACTACACAGCCGCGGTAAGCGTGTTGTCGCCGAAGTGGTGATTCCCAATGCACTGTTGGAAAAGGTCATGGGTGTCTCCGCAGAGGTACTGTTTAAATCGCGCCAGATCACCCAGGTGGGCAGCTTTATGGCCGGCTCATCGAGTACTGGTGCCCATGCCGCCAACGGTATTGCCGCGGTCTTTATTGCCACTGGTCAGGATGCTGCTAATGTCGCCGAATCCTCTTCATCCATTGTTTATGCCGATATTAATGCCGAGGGTGACTATTATCTGTCGATCACCTTGCCTTCATTAATTGTCGCGACCTATGGTGGCGGAACAGGTTTGCCGACGCAGCAGGAGTGCTTGAATATGCTCGACTGCAATGGCGCGGGTAAGGTTAACAAGCTGGCGGAAATTATCGGCGCCACAGTGCTTGCGGGAGAGGTTTCACTGATGAGTGCCGTGGTCGCCGGTGACTGGGTTACCAGTCACGACGCGTTGGGGCGTAATCGTTAGAATGCTCTTTCTTACCACGCGCGGCTGACTTACGCTTCGCTAAAAATCTCCTCAATGGCGCAGCCAAACAGGCGCGCCATTGCAAAGGCCAGTGGCAGGCTCGGATCGAACTTGCCCTTCTCGATCGCATTAATAGTCTGCCGGGAAACACTCAGCTTGTCGGCAAGCTGCTGTTGCGTAAGGTCGTTTTCGGCGCGCAGTACTTTTAGACGATTCTTCATGCGTATCGTCTCTGGGCTACTAATAAATTCACCAGATAGCAAAGACTCATAAATATTACCAAACTACTGATTTCAGCATCGACACTGATAACATTGGTGATATCTAACAGTGAATAAGCAAGCCCGAAAATGACCGTCAACCCCAGCGTAAGCCCCATTGCTTCGAGTTGAATGCGCTGTTGCATCTCGTCCAATGAAAGCAGGTGATTAATATTGGCGCGCACCATGCCCCAGCCGGCAGCGAGGGTGACGGCAATGGCGGCAATACTAAGCAGGCTATTATTTTGCCACAGCAGGTTTGGTCCAAAGGCGGCAATAGCTTGGGTGATCAGCCAGACCAGAGTCCAAAGTGCCAATTGTTGAGTACGTTGTTTGGTTGTCATAGTGTTCTCCATCAAGGTTTGTTTACGTATAGTAATTATAACATGACATAATGACAAGTTTAATTTACATAATGTAAAGTATGTCGGTGAATCAAGCGAGAGGAAAGGAGAGGAGAGCAGGGGAGGGCAGAGGTATAGCTGACGTCGGGTTAAACCCCTGTTGCGAGCAGAGTCATGATGCCTTTATCGCCAAATAAAAATAGTGGATCCCTTTCTTGTGTTGACCCCCATTGTTTCTATACTCACTTGAGGTGAGTGATACATTGAAACGCCCTTCCAGTGACGGAAGAGAAGGCGAAAAGGATTTAGAAGATGATTTACGCTTTGGTATTTCTATACCTTCTGGCGACGCTGACGCAGAGTAAACGGTTGGTTTTAGGTTCAGGGTTTAGCCTTTCGGTAGTCCTCTTTCCTGTTACTGCACTTGTCTTGATTGTTGTTCTGGCACTTCTTTATATTGCCCCACAAAATTCCGCTTTGCGTCGCTATTTTCCGCTGTTAGTCCTGATGACAGTTATTGCCAAAAATTCTATTGCTGCTATTAATCCGCAATTGATCGGTTTAAGTTTCGGTTTGTTTCAGCTCTGTTATTACCTGGGAAAAACCATTAACTACCGCAACGCAATACAGGAAATACTGTTTTTCCCTCAGCTGCCATGCGGGCCAGTGGTGCGGCCGGAGAATTACCAAAGAAGCAGCGGCGTGAGTGTCAAAAAGGAAGCGTTGTACCATTGCGTATTTGTGCTTGGACTTTTCTTGAAAACCTATCCTGCCTATGCCCTGGAAGTGCTTGATCGACATGAAATGGGTGTGCTTACTGGAGCGAATTTTCTCGTTTATCTCTACGCTGACTATCTCGCCTGGTCGTTAATGGGCATTGCGATTGCTGGTCTCTGTGGTTTTAAGTTGCCACTGAATTTCAAACGGCCTTTTTGGAGCCGCTCAATCGGTGAGTTTTGGTCGTGTTGGAATATCACCTTGTTTAAGTGGACCCGATCATTTGTCAAACTACCAATCAAAAATCGCAACAAACGCCAGTATTTTAATATCTTTGCATACAGTACCGTGCTGGCTATATGGCATGGGATAGCAATTAACTTCGTGTTGTTTGGGGCCTACAACATTTTTCTTTTTCGGGTTCAGCAAGGGTTGAGAAAATACTCGATTATTCTGGCTAACGTTATTCAGGGCCTGTTTTACCTGAGTATGGGCTTGGTCTTTACATGGCGTTGGCCTGACTCAATTTTACCCGCTGTTCAGCTAAAACATTATCTCTATTTGATTGTGGCGTTATTACTGGTCGCCGCCGTCGATTGTCTCTCCCCTAGAGTCTATTTTCAGTATTTTGCCCGCTATTCAAAAGTGCTGTGTTTTTCGCTCCCCGTTGTCACCTTATTTCTGGTTTTCTTTAGGCCGGGCTATACCAGTTTCTACTATGCGAGATTCTGATGAAGTCCATTCAGGCGGTTATTATTGCAGTGGTTACGGTGGGTTTAACTTGGTTGGCTCTGAGCTTAAAGCGATCTGATTACCGATCCATCGATACCGAGTACAGAGTGTTAACCGCGGTGCTGGGTAACTCGCATGAGAACAACTTGTTAATCGACGAGGTATTTAGGCCTTATTACTTAAATATTAGCGGTGCCAGTATGTTGGAGCAAAGTTATCAACTGGGCATGGCGATTGATGAATTTCCAGCGTTGAGGATAGTGTTAATCGACCTTTCACCGATTGAATTTATTGAGTGCGGTATTTTCAATACTCGAGTGGGTGAAAATTTCTTTTTCGAGAGTTCAGTCCGCCACTATCCATGGAATAGTTGGCTGAATGAGCTCTCTGTATTGCTACCCTATAACCCGACACAGTTATATCGAGACAGATCGATTGCTTTTCAGCAAGGTAGAATTGCGACCATAGAAAGCGAACCCTCACAAGACTACTCGAGGGATAGCCATTTCGAAAATTGCGGCAACCAGGCGTCTGCATCCTACAGTGACCAGCTAGTCAGTCTGCAAAGGATGATAACGACCTCTATCTCGAGGGGCATTTACCCTATTGTTGTTGTGACACCGCATCACCGAATCTACCGTGCGGTTTTTGAGGGCCATAGGTCTTATAAAAAGTTAATTTCCAGGATAGTGGATGATCTCTCTGTAAAACCGGGTCAATATTGTTTTGTTGATATGTACGATTTGAGTTTAGAGGACAAATTTTTTAACGATGGTGATCATATCAACCTCGCGGGCGGGCGGCAGATACAACGTTCTTTTAGCGCTGAGGTGAAAAGGTGTCTTGAGCAGGCTGGTGAAAGTGTTGGGGAAGTTCTGCAGTAGGCGGTGTTAGAGAGCGTCTTTTTAACTCAAGGTCTGAAATGTGAGCGCATCAGAAAAGAGCAAAATCAGCGCAAATTCATCAACAGTGACTAACGCAATTCAAGCTCAGCATTAATTGCCAACGCTAGCGCCCCAACTTCACCTGAGGTGCCAGGCAATCCTGGCGGCACTATATAATCATCCAGCGGTGTCTCAGGCAGCATAAAATTATTCAATAATTGGGCAAATTTGCGTCGGATAACAGGGAATAGATGACGTTGATCCATTACACCGCCACCAAGAATAATCCGCTTGGGCGAATAACTCATGACAATGTTGACACACATCAGCGCCAAATAATGGGCTTCAAGATCCCAGGCCGGATGATGTTCAGGCAATGCAGAACCACTGCAGTTCCAACGGGCATTGATCGCTGGGCCAGCGGCTAGACCAGTTAGACAGTCGCCGTGAAAAGAACAGTTACCCGCAAAAGAGTCTTGGCTTGGATCTCTCGGCAATCGTATGTGGCCTAGTTCAGAATGAACCATGCCTTTAAGTAACGCGCCATTAACAAAAATGCCTGCGCCTATACCTGTGCCGACAGTGACATAAACAAAGTCGGAGATATTTTGCCCTGCACCGTACAAATGTTCACCCAGCGCCGAGCCGTTAACATCAGTATCGAAGCCTACAGGGACATTAAGTTCAGACTGAAAGTAGCCCGCAACATCAGTTTTTGACCAGTGAGGTTTTGGTGTTGCCGTAATATGGCCGTAGCTCGGCGATGCCGGTTGTAGGTCAAGGGGGCCAAAACAGGCGATCCCAAGTGCAGAGAATGGGCCCAGTTCCAGACTTTGCTGAACAAACCAGTCTTTTACCTCAACCAGAGTAACCTCTGGTGTGCTCGTTGCGATCTTGGTTCGCTTGAGAATAGTTTGTGGATCAGTCCCGATGACACAGTTAAATTTAGTGCCACCGGCTTCAATGCCCGCGTAAAGTTTGCTTTTTATAGTGCTGGCCATATCTATCCTAGTAGAAAACTAACGCTGTAAAACCCGAGGGTAATTATCGGATGACTGTCGCGGTGTTAAGATCCAAATAGAATCTCTCACCGATAGTGAAGGCAGCATCAGGATTGTCAGAGCCGGTGCGCGGAGAGATGCACAGCAACCGGTCATTGGCGAAATCGGGCTCCAACACAGTCATTCCAAACAGTCCTTCGGCGCCTTTGATTGCGCTGTTATTACCTACGGCAATCTGCCAGGGGCCACGCATAGAATTAGACTTATACAGGCGGATGGTTTTATCCACTTCGCTATCGGGCTGTCCTTCAAAAAAGCGATTACAACTCGAAACAATAAGGTAATAAATACCCTGAGCATCGTCGAAGTAAATTTTTGGCAATTCAGCCTGAGTGAAACTCTCACCATCGGGTAAGCTCATTGGCGGATAGAGTTTTTCAAGGCTGTAGCCGCATTTATCATCACCTTTGGCAATTAAACCCTGAGCGATAACACCTACGCCAGGGCCAGACTTTGCTGACCAAAAGGCGTTAATACGCTGATCACTGTCGATAAACAAAAACGGATCGCGCCACGCCATGACCGGGCCACCTTCTTCGCCGTCGTTACTGCCGAGCCGATCTTCGGCATCAAGGTAGTAGCCCAGGCTGAGAATTGCCTCACGATCCCGAATCGGGCATGAGAGTGGGCTGGGTAATAATGAATCTATCTGGCTACTTGAGCTTGTACCCAGTGAAATATTCTGCAGATAACGACGTTGATCGTCTATTTCAAAAATGCCAGTAAAGCCTGCGAGTTTTTCGCCGCTGGGCAGTAAACAGACGGAACCGCTCCAAACGTTGCGCCCGTCGTGGCCATCGCTGGTCTTACCTGGCTGCTGAAAGCAGCCTTCATCCTTCCACTGGCGACCTTGGTCGAGAGAAGAAAAATGGCGTATATGGAAAGGATAATTGTCTTTTTCTGCGGGCAATAAAGCCTCACCATTGGGTTTAGTGCGGGAAATTGCCAAACAAAAAAGGTGGATGGTGCCATGTTCTTGATATGACCAGGAATCCCACAGGTAAAGATCTGGGTGGACAATAGCACCCTCGAACACCTGTGCATCAGCTGAAGGCATATCTGGACTACTATCAATCATTTTTTTACTTCCGAATCAGTTCTATCTTAGGGCCTTTATACCCAGGGGCCAAACGATAAAAAGGGTTAGGCGGAAACCCGCCTAACCCTTTACCGTACTTTAGAAGCTGTACTTAAGTGCCAGCTCAGCAGTGCGACCGGCAATCGAGCGAGCTCGAATGTAGTCATTACCATCCACTGTGTGAATCTGACCTTCGTCTTCAGTGATACCGATTTGATCAGTTACGTTGTTAACAGACATTTGCAGTTGCAGGCCTGGGGCCAGTGCAAAGTCAGCAAACAAGTTGATGTAGGTATAACCATCCATTGTGTAAGCATTGTTATCCTGACTGTAAGAGTCAGTAGTACCAATCAATGTTGCACCCACATAGTGATCACCAAACTGGTAGCTAGGAGACAGGCTCCAAACAAAGTCAGCCTGACGACGTGGAGTGTTGCCAATAATAGTCGCGTCATTAGACGAAACAATTTCAGCGTCAGTCCAAGTCATGCTGCCACGCAGATCAATCTCACCAATCTTTGTGCTAGCTTCAAGCTCTAAGCCAGTTGACTCGTAACCGCGAACACGTGCGCCGCCGTTAGCATTCGTCGACTCAGAGTTAACGTCGTCGGTTTCAACATAGAACATTGTTGCAAATAGGCTGTAGTTGTCTTTATCCACTTTGGCACCGAATTCAAATGAGGTTAACTCATTCTCAACGGACCCATCTGCTGCAGTACCATTGCTGTAGAAACCACCATCACCTAAACGGTCAGCGTTAACTCGTGAACCCTTAGAGACACTGCCGAATACAGCCAAGTCGTCAGCGAGTATATAGTTAGCTGCTAACGAGTAAGACATGTAGCTCCAGTCATATTCAAAACCTGAAGACGCAGTGCCTGCAGAGTTAAGGAATGTGACATAGGTTTCAGCTAATTGGCCTACACTGGTGCCGTCATTGTTCAGATCAGACGCAACAGTAGTACCACCGGAGTAATGACCGGTTGCTTCACCTCTGTCATAACGGATGCTTGCATCAATAGTCAACGCGTCAGAAACCTGATGGTTAATCGCAACATAAACAGCATCTAGATCAGCTTCTAATGCAGTGTCACGCGTACAGCATCCGCCCCAATCAGGCGCGCCATAGGCGAGTTGACCATTTTCAGTCAGCTGCACACCATCGGCATAGACATTCATCAGGCGAGCATTGTTAGACACGTCCTGAACAAAGGTTTGCCAGTACCAGCTAACGTCAATTTCCTGAGTCGCCTTGTAGTAACCAAAGGTCACAGTTGTATCATCAAAAGACTTGGTCAACTGAAGGTCGTTGGTGAAGTTATCCAGGCTTTCCAGATCGTTATCGAAAGTGCGAATATTCTGGATCAAACCATTACCATTAAGATTGGCCAGCTCAGCAGCTGTCAACTCAGTACCAGCATTCGCGCCAGAGATATAACCCAGACCATTTGCGCCTGTACCTGCAAGAGCGGCTGAAATGCCTGCAACATCAGATGCACCGCCGATACTGGCAGTGAATGCACCAAAAAAGGTACCGGAATTCTGGCTGTAACGGAATTTCTCAGTAAGAGTCAGATCGTCAGACAGATTCATCACAAACTCTGCGCCGAACGAAGTTGAATCGCTGTGGTTGCCGTTATCAATACCGCTTCTGCGGCCACCGCCAGTAGCACCGACACTCAGCACATCGCGAAGGTCATTAGAGATATTAGAGCCGGAACCTGCATCAAAACCAGCGATGCTATCTTGCGATGCTTTGATCGGCATTGGCAAGTAGGTTGGTACGCTGTCATTTAAGTATTTGGCGTATAAACGGAAATAGCCATTTTCAAATTCACGTGTCAGGTTAGCTTTAAGCTGGCCACCCTTAGACGCGTTGAAACCGACTTCGCGAGCGCCTTCGCCTTCACGATAAAAACCGCCAACGTGGAAGCGCCAATCTTCATTCAGTGCGCCGCCGTATTCAAAGCCGGTTTTAAACAGATCGTAATCTAGGCCGGTTGAAACAGTGACACTGCCACCCTCGACTTCGCCAGTTTTACTGATAAAGTTAATCACACCGGCAGGCGCGTTGCTTGCCAGCGTTGCAGCAGAGCTGCCTTTCAATACTTCAACACGCTGCAATGTGTCATCGAGACGCAAGAACTGGTCAGAAGTACCAACGATAATGTCGCCGAACTGAAGAATGGGCATGCCGTCTTCTTGCAGCTGAACAAACTTGGAGCCGCCAGAGGCGATCGGCACACCGCGAACCGCGATGTTAGTGTTGCCTTCACCAGCAGATGACTCAGAACGCACACCAGGAATTGCACGCAGTACTTCTGCGGCAGAACGTGGCGCCATCTTGATAACTTCATCAGCACTTAAGGTGTTAACAGACACTGTTGATTCAAACTTGGAAATGCCTTGGCCAGGTGTACCTGTAACAACGATTTCATCGAGCGTTCCAGCCAAAGCTGGTGCTGCCACAATCAGTGTTCCGGCAATAGACATAGCAATTTTAGATTTAACGAAATATTTCATAAATTCCCCCTACTATTACATTTTTTGTGAGCCCAAGATCTGCGACACACCCTGAAGTTTTTAATGCCCCGTAAATAGATAGCTCAATGAACGCTCAAACGCTAAGAAATACTTCTAGCTTATTGAACTGTGCATCACAGCCGACTAGTTACTGAAACACCATCTTTAACTAGATGACTCAATTGATTCGGTGAGGCGATTGGTCACATAGCCTTGTAAAATCAATCTAAGTAACATTAAAACCCTAAATTGCAATCGTTTGCAAGTATTTATCAATCGATTGCATTGGATGTTTATGTCACATCACTGGAGGGAGTTCACCAAAATGAAAGCGGGGAAGAATCGAGTCCTCTAACCGTTTGCTAGCAAGAAATGCCTGCACGCCGTGAGATTACTAGAAGGAGCGCTGAGTGAATATTGCTACCAGGCACCGCTGGAGCGACGCACAATTAACTCGGTTTTTAATACAGAATCCGTCACCGTGTCACCATTAATCTGTGCCATCAGCTTTTGGACCAAAATACGCCCACCCTGAACAATATTCTGACGTACAGTAGTTAACGAAGGGCTACTGTAACTAGCTAAGGCAATGTCATCGTAACCAACAACAGCCACATCCTCAGGTATACGCAGGCCGCTCTCTGTGAGTGCTGAAATTGCGCTAAGAGCGATCAAATCACTACAGCAAACAGCACCATCAAAAGACACGTTTTGCTGCAGTAAGTCATTGATTGCCTCACTGGCGTGAGACATCTCAAATGGCACGTCAATCTGCAAGTGCTTATCGAAACGAATACTTTTCTCTTTTAAGGCTTTTAGATAGCCTTCAAAGCGCTGCTTCGGTTCGGGCATATTGATATCACCCATAAACACAATGTCCTTGCGCCCTAGGTTTAACAGGTGTTTGGTGGACAGATAACCGCCCACCACGTTGTCCGCACCGACCGTACAGTAACGACGGTCAGGCAGATTGGAGCCCCATACCACCATCGGTTTCTCAAGCTCGTAAAACGCATTGAGATGGTCATGCTGATTGCCCTGACCGATAAAGATAATTCCGTCAGATTGCCTAAATATCCGGCTATTATGAATATCCAATACATTGGTCATTGGGGAATTTACCAATAACAAATCGTAGTTTTGAACCGACAAGGCGTCAGCAATAGCGCCTAACATTTCAAGGAAAAACATATCCGACGTGTGTTGCTCTGACTTCGCATCCAACATTAGAACAACAGCAATTACATTGGTCTTCTGGAGACGAAAGTTGCGCGCGTTCTCATTAATCTGGTAGTTGTGCTTGGCTGCTAAATCGGCGATGCGAGCCCTTGTTTTAGCGTTAATTAAAGGATTGCCTGCCAGGGCGCGCGATACAGTCGAGACAGAAACACCGGCAACCTTTGCCAGTTCTTCCATCTTGGTGACTCGTGGAAAGCTTTTTACCATGGGGGGTATTACCTTAAAGTCGTTCAACACTCCGGGAGCCAGCATATTTACAATTGCAAATGATTGCAATGAATGGGGGCGCCCAATACGCTGAACTGGTCCAGCAAGGGGGCAAGGTAGCTATAAAAAGGCTTAATAGCAGTGCGGCGAGGTTTCGAGCGGTTGAATGCAATCGTTTGTATTTATCCAGATTATCCTTTAATGTCACGCTAACGTGTCACTAGAATACTGCTAACAACTCTCAGGGGAAACAGCATGACGAACGCTCAGACAAGCCCGGATAACACCATAATTCGATGGTTAACTTACATGATGTTTATGATGTTCGCCATGACGACAGACGCGGTAGGCGTGATTATCCCGGAGGTAATGAAAGACTTCGACCTCAGCATGACTGCTGCCGGTATGCTCCACTATGGGCCGATGCTCGCTATCGCTCTCTCCGGTATATTGTTTGGCTTCTTAGCCGATCGGTTGGGTCGTAAAAAGACCATCATTCTCGGGCTGGCGCTATTTACTCTTACCGCCTATCTGTTTCTTGCCGGCAGCACGTTTGCCTATTATTTGGGCCTAATGATGATCTCCGGTGTCGCTATCGGTATTTTCAAAACTGCCGCGCTGGCTTTGATAGGGGATATCTCCACCTCAACCACTCAGCACACCTCCACCATGAACGGGGTTGAGGCGTTTTTTGGTGTTGGCGCCATCATAGGCCCGCTTATCGTTACCTATATGCTGACCCAGGGAGTCGATTGGAAATGGCTTTATATTTTTGCGGCTACCTTCTGCGTTGGCCTCATTGTTATGGCGCTGTTTGTGAAGTACCCAGAGAGCAAGCAGACGCCCGAAAACCCCATTACTCTGCAGCAGACCCTCAAAATGCTCAAAGACCCCTATGCGCTAGGCTTTTCATTGGGTGCATTTCTCTATGTGGCCACAGAGAGTGCGATCTATGTGTGGATGCCGACCCTATTGCTTGATTACAGTGGTAACGCTCTGTTCCTCGCCACCTATGCATTGACAATATTCTTTGTACTGCGAGCCGCAGGCCGCTTTCTGGGCATCTGGATGATGGCGCGCTTTAACTGGGCTGTAGTAATGTCCCTATTTAGTTTTGCCATTTTAATGTGCTTTGTCGGAACTATTATCATCGGCACAGCTGCTGCGGTTTACCTGTTGCCACTTTCTGGGCTGTTTATGTCCGTGATTTACCCAACCCTTAACTCAAAGGGTATTAGCTGTTTTCCTAAGCAGAACCATGGTGGCGCTGCCGGAGTTATTCTGTTTTTCACCGCTCTGGGGGCAGCATTTGGGCCACTGATAATGGGTCTAGTGAGTGATAGCTATGGTGGCAATGCCGAGTATGGCTTTATGGTCGCCGGGATATTTGCTGGATTACTTTTTGTTGGCTTACTAATCAACCAACTGAAATCGCTGACCGATGCGCGATTGCAGGCACTTGAAAAAAGTGAGTATCGCTAGGCTAGAAAATCGAGGGGAAGTAAGGCTGGATCAGCCGAATATATTTAGAAGTTTAATGGTGCCCAGGAGAGGGTTGATAAAAACAGCCCCAGGGCTGTTTTGACCCCTTTGGGGCTTCGTCGCGATGCGACTCGTCCAAACTCTGCCGTGGGCATAGTTTGTGAACCTCTTTTCGGTTCAAGTCCCGGTCGTAAAATCGAGGGGTAGTAAGGCTGGATCAGCCGAATATATTTAGAAGTTTAATGGTGCCCAGGAGAGGACTTGAACCTCCACCCCCTTGCGAGGACTAGCACCTGAAGCTAGCGCGTCTACCAATTTCGCCACCTGGGCATAACTTTAAAGATTAATGCTTTCACAGCCTCTGTGACGTGGTTCCTAAGAAACGGGAGACCGGCTCACACAGCGGGCGCGAACTATAGTAACCGCGAAAGATTTTGTCAATTACCTGCGAATAAATTTATCACTATGTGATCTGGTCTCGCTCTTGGTACACATTTTTTGCCAGTATTACCTCGTCATATTTTCGATCGAGGATGTGCTCCCGAACCAGGCTGCTGGTGATGGTAAGCAGAGACGATGGGTTATGACAGTTCACTTGACGTTATTAGAATCTTACAAGGAGTTAGACCATGTTAGTAACAACAAAAAAAATCCTCTTGATCAGCGCTTCGTTAATCGCCCTTTCCGGGTCGGCATCGGTTTTGGCTGCACCGGATCAACAGCGTAGTTCACTTGCATCTCAGCAGGTTCAGCAGCAGGTCAATATTAATAATGCGTCGGCGGTAGAGATTGCTGCGACATTAAAGGGCGTTGGGTTGAAAACCGCCAATGCGATTGTTGCCTACCGCAAGGCCAATGGTGCTTTTAAAAGCGTTGAGTCTATCGCTATGGTTAAAGGTGTTGGCAGTAAGACTCTGGCAAAAAACAGCGCGCGGATAGTGCTGGAGTAATGCGTGAGTCGCACATGAATCGTGCATTGACAGTACATCAATAGTACTCGAATAAACTGTCCGGTCATGTAGAATAATCCGGTCGCTCAGGCGGCCGGATTTTTTTATGGGGGAGAAAACTATGGCAACTCAAAAGGTCGACCAATGAGTGTTGATGCGATCATCACGCTGTGCCTGTTGCTGGGTTTTCTCGGTGTTGTGATCAGCGGTCGTCTGGCTGTGGATCTTGCGTTGGCATTATGTCTGGTGGCGCTATTGGCGCTGGATGTCCTGAGCCCGGGCGAGGCCTTTGCGGGCTTTTCCAATCCTGCACTGTTTATTATTGCCTGTTTCTATATTGTCGCCGCTGCTTTAAAAGAGAGTGGAGCCTTGCACTGGTGGATTATGCGCTGGCTCGGCAATAAGGGCTCTGTAACAGGCGCGATTATGCGCATTATGGCGCCGGTGGCGGCCACCAGTTCGATCATCAGTAATACGCCTGTGGTGGCGATTTTTATCCCCTTGGTTCAAGACTGGGCGCGACGTCATAATCTGTCGGTGTCGAAGTTATTAATTCCACTGAGCTATGCGTCGATTCTGGGCGGCACCTGCACGCTGATTGGGACCAGCACCAATATCCTGATTGTCGGTATGCTGCAAACCACTCCTGAAGCCCAGAGTTTGAGTCTGTTTAGTCCGGCTTTGATTGGTGTGCCGCTGGTGGTCTTGGGTGTCAGCTATTTTTTGTTGGTCGGACATCGGCTGCTGCCAAATCATCGAGGGCTGGTCGAGAGCATTGCCGACAGTCGTGAATATGCGGTGAGTATGCGCGTAGAGGAGGGTGGTCCGCTGGTGGGTATGTCGATTGCCGACGCGGGCTTACGTCATCTGCAATTCAGCTTTTTATCGGAAATTCAAACCATGGGTCGGATTATCCCGGCGGTGAGTCCCCATGAAGTCCTCAGCGGTAATGATATTTTGGTTTTTGTTGGGCAGCCGGAGTCGGTCGGTGAGTTGCGCCAGTTCCGCGGTCTGGCGCCTGCTGAGGGTGAGGTGTTAGAACTCGATGTGCCACAGGGTGCTAGAACGTTGGTCGAAGCGGTGATTAGTCCGGTTTCCAATATGGTTGGCAAGACGGTCAAAGCCTCGGGGTTTAGAACCCTGTTTGGTGGGGTAATTCTCTCGGTGTCACGCAATGGCCAACGTATTAATCAGAAGGTCGGCAGCATTGTGGTTCGCGCGGGTGACACGCTGCTGCTGGAGGCGGCTCGCGGTTTTGTTCAAAGGCATCGCTACAATCGCGATTTTTTGTTACTCAGTCGTCTCGATGACGTCAGTATTCCCGATGTCAGCAAGGCGCCGATTACGCTGGGATTGCTGCTGCTGTTTATTGCAGTGGTAGTGTCTGGCGTTATGTCGTTGGTTGCGGCGTCTCTGTTGCTGGTGACGGCGCTTGCCGCGACGGGCTGTATCTCCAAAGAGTTTGCTCAGCGCAGTATTGATTTCAGAGTGTTGTTAGCCATTGGTGCCTCGCTGGCACTGGGCGTCGCCCTGCAAAAAACCGGACTTGCAGACTCTGCAGCGCAGGGTATTATGCTGCTGGCCGATGGTAATCCGCTGTTGAATCTGTTGCTGCTTTATATTGTTACGGTGATCGCCACTGAGTTAATTACTAACAATGCCGCCGCAGTATTGATGTTTCCAGTGGCCCAGGCGCTGAGTATTGAGTTGGATGCCAGTCTGTTGCCGTTTGTGCTGACCATCATGTTTGCCGCTTCAGCCAGCTTTTTGACCCCCTTTGGTTATCAGACCAATCTGATGGTTCAGGGCCCGGGTGGCTATCAGTTTGGTGATTACTTTCGGGTGGGTATTTGGCTCAGCCTGTTGGTTGGTGCCGCTGTTGTATTGTTGGTACCACTTTTCTGGCCACTCTATTAGAGCTGGTGACAGATTGATAAATTACTCTAGATATACAGGCTATCCTTTTCGGTTAATAAACTAATCTATACTATTTAGCATAACGTTAGCATAACGATCAGCACGGCTGTGCGCACATATAAAACCCATTACAAGAGAGGAATAAATGACAGAATTGACCTGCTTTAAGGCTTACGATATCCGCGGCCAGCTCGGCACCGAATTAAACGAAGAAGTCGCCTACCGCATTGGTCGAGCCTACGCAGAGTTTCTCCAGCCCCAGACGGTTGTTCTTGGCGGTGATGTGCGTTTGACCAGTGAAGCCTTAAAGTTAGCGCTTAGTGATGGCATTCGCGATGCTGGAGCCGATGTGGTGGATATCGGTATGGTGGGAACAGAAGAGGTCTATTTTGCCACGTCACACCTCAATGCCGATGGTGGGATTGAGGTAACGGCCAGTCACAATCCGATTGATTTTAATGGTATGAAGCCTATCCGTGAGGGATCGCGCCCCATTAGCTCGGATACTGGGTTGCTGGATATTAAACGTCTCGCAGAACAAAACAACTTTGCCCCGGTTGCGGTCGACGCACGCGGTGGTTATCAGCAAATTTCGATTCTCGATGCCTATCTCGAACATCTGTTGGGGTATATCGATAACAGCGCAATTACACCGCTAAAATTGGTGATGAACGCAGGCAACGGTGCAGCTGGCCATGTGGTCGATGCGCTCGAACAGCGCTTTGCCGAGCTCAACTTGCCCGTGGAAATGGTGAAAATCTACAACCAGCCGGATGGCACCTTCCCCAACGGTATTCCCAACCCAATTTTGCATGAAAATCGTGCGCCTACTATAGACGCTGTGCTTGAGCACGGCGCCGATTTGGGTATTGCTTGGGACGGCGATTTCGATCGCTGCTTCTTGGTGGACGAAAAGGGCAACTTTATTGAGGGATACTATATTGTTGGGCTGTTGGCAGAGGCTTTTTTGTTGAAGAATCCGGGCGCTAAAATCGTGCATGATCCGCGACTGACCTGGAATACTATCGACGTGGCTGCTGCCAATGGCGGCGAGGCGATTCAGTCAAAGACCGGGCATGCCTTTATCAAAGAGCGGATGCGCGCCGAGGATGCAGTGTACGGCGGCGAGATGAGCGCACATCACTATTTTAGGGATTTCTTTTATTGCGACAGCGGCATGATTCCCTGGCTGTTGGTAATGGAGCTGATCAGTCGCAGCGGCAAGCCACTCTCGGAGTTGGTTAATCAGATGGTCGAGGCTTATCCATCGCCTGGCGAAATTAATCGCAAAATCGCCGATCCCGCTGCGGCTATTCAACGGGTCTACAAGCACTACGAGTCGAGTGCGTTGGCTATCGATGAAACCGATGGTATCTCGATGGAATTTGCTCAGTGGCGGTTTAATTTGCGCATGAGTAACACCGAGCCGGTGATAAGGCTCAATCTTGAAACGCGCGGCGACAGGGCCCTGTTGGCAAAATGCCAGGAAGAGCTGCTTGCACTGCTCGACTAAGGGCAATATGGATCATTAAAATAATCACACAGGATGTTGGATATGGGGAAATGGTTTTTACTTCAGACAAAGTCGAAACAGGAAGTTCGGGCAGTTGAGAACCTTGAGCGTCAGGGAGTTAATTCATTCTGTCCGATGATTCGGGTCGAAAAAATCTTACGGGGTAGCCGTGTGATCAAACAGGAGGCACTGTTTCCCGGGTATCTGTTTGTTAACTTTAATCAGGAGTCGGTCTCATCGATCACTGTGAGATCAACCCGTGGGGTAAGTCGTTTCGTTACCTGTGCTGGTGCGCCGGTCAATGTTCCGGAAACCCTGATCGACCAATTGATGCGGCGCAGTGATTTGACTGATGATGAAGTGGTCTCAGTATTGCCGAAAGAGGGAGACTCACTGCAAATTATCGAAGGACCATTCCGCGGCCTAAATGCAGTATTTTCTCAGTCAGATGGCACTCAGCGAGCTATAGTATTGATCAATATGTTAAATCAACAGGTTTCGGCTTCTCTGCCCTTTAGCAGCCTGGTCGCCAGCAATGATGGCGACTAATTTGGAGGATAGTGCCAGTCTGTAGAGGATCTGCAGCAATTGAATGGAAGCCAGACAACTAACACGGAGCTGTTTAATGAACCACCAACCCCGCTTTTTTTTAACCTTCTTGTCACCTGATTTTTTTCGCTATTTTCTATTCTGCGTTTTATTCAGCGCTGTTGTAGTCGCCGTGGGCGCAATCGCGCAGGAACAGGATAAGTCGATCGAGGCGGCCAGCCAAAGTTTAAAAGAGGCACAACAGCTGTGCGGCAATATCGATGCGCAGGGCAAGCAGCTGGCAAAAAGCGCCGGCTATGATCTGGACAAACTCTGCAACAGTCTAAAGGCAATCAAGTTACCTGATGGTCAGAAATCCACAGAGCCACTCGTGGCCGCGCGAAAAGATCGCGAGTCGAAACCGGATGATAAGTCAGTCGAACAGGCGGCTAGAGGTAAGGGTGGCAATAATAGAGGTGGTGATGAAAATCGAGGCGTTGAAGGTGATAACAACAGGGAACGGTTAGACGAGACCTCCCAAGCACTGCAACCCTTTGGTTATGACCTGTTTGCCGGTGAGCCCAGTAGTTTTCAGCAGGCGTCTCATATTCCCGTGTCTGCGGACTATTTATTAGGTCCCGGCGATACGCTGGAGGTGAGTTTCTATCACAAGCTGAATGAATCTTACAGCCTGGAAATTAATCGCGACGGTTCTATCGACTTCCCTAATCTTGGGCCCATCCATCTGGCTGGCATAACATTCTCTGACGCAAAGGACCTGTTACAGAAGCGTATTCGCAACGAGATGATTGGAGTTGAGGCGAGCATCAGTATGGGCGAGCTGCGCTCAATTCAGGTGTTTTTGCTCGGTGAAGCATATAAACCTGGCAGTTATACCCTGTCAGCACTTTCCACTATTACCAATGCGCTATTTCTCGCCGGTGGTGTCAGCGACATTGCCTCGCTGCGCAACGTTCAGTTAAAGCGCGGTGGCAAGTTGATTGCTAGCCTCGACCTCTATGACCTGTTACTGCAGGGTGATACCTCTCAAGATGTGCAGTTGCAATCTGGTGATGCAATTTATATTCCGACTGTCGACCGAGTTGCTGCAGTGGATGGCGCGGTGCGTCGGCCGGCAATCTATGAGTTAAAGGGCACTGTGACCGCTGAGCAATTGATTGCGTTGGCGGGTGGACTGCAACCCAATGCCTTTGTTCAGCGCGCTCGAATTCACCGTGTTGGCAATAGTGGTTTTATGGCTGTGATCGATATGGACCTGACCACTGCAAAAGGGCTTCGAACACCGATCAAGAGTGGCGACCGCCTGATGATCGATGAGGTGGTAGAAGAACAGGAATCGGTGGTCACAGTATTGGGTCATGTGCATTACCCGGGGAAATTTTTGTGGCGCGATGGCCTGCGTATCTCCGATCTGATCAGCAATGTTAATGCTCTAAAACCCGATGCAGATCTCGACTTCGCGCTGATTCGCCGCGAGACGCCGCCGGTTGGCAAAATAGAGCCGCTGTTTGTCGATCTCGGGGCGGTGCTTGCCGATCCCGATAGCCGCTTTAATCTCCGGCTTTTCCCCAAAGATACGCTGGCTATTTTCTCTAATAAAAAAGACCGCGCAGAGCTGCTGCAAGGGTTTATTGAGGAGCTGCGTCTGCAGGCCAGGTCGGGTGAGATGGCACGCATTGCAGTGATCAATGGCACCGTCAGATCGCCCGGCGAGTATCCCCTGACCACCAACATGACCTTGACTCAATTGATTGCCGCGGCGGGTGGGCTCAATGAAGAGGCCTACACACAGTCTGTTGAATTATCACGCCACGATTACAGCAATAGCGAACAGGTGGAGTCGGACCATTTTAGTCTGAAGCTGGCCGACGCAATCCGTCATCCAGATCAGGATCCTCTGCTGATGCCCTACGATGTGATCTCGGTGCGTACCATTCCGGAATTTCATGAAACGCTGAATATTGAGCTTAAAGGCGAAGTCAAATTTCCCGGGGTCTACACCTTTAAGCGGGGCGAAACCCTGAGTCAGGTGGTTGCACGAGCTGGTGGTTTAACTGCTCTGGCGCACAGTGATGCGGCAGTGTTTACCCGCGAGGATCTGCGTGAGCAGGAGGCCGAGCGGCTAAAAGATCTGCGTGAGCGATTGCGCGCTGAGGTAGCTGCCAGTGGTTTGGAAAAAGCCAATGAAGGTAAGTCAGTTGATGCCGATGAATCTGCACGTATTGTTGAACAGCTCGATGCCAGCACGGCACTGGGACGCTTGGTAGTCGATCTGAGTGCTATTCTCGATGGCTCGGCAGATGATGTCGTGCTTAAAGATGGCGACTTGCTGGTGGTGCCTGAGTTTCGTCAGGAGGTCTCTGTGGTCGGGGAAATACAACATCCTTCAGCGCACTTGTTTGATGCGACTCTTGATATTGATGATTATCTCGAACTCAGTGGCGGCACTAATCGCCGTGCCGACAGTCGGCATATTTATATTGTAAAGGCGGATGGTTCTGTGGCGTTGCCAAAGCGCTCAGGGTGGTTCCGAAATAGGCGAGTCAATATTGATCCGGGCGATACTATTATTGTGCCACTTGATGTGGATCGACGGCGCAAACTAACCGTCTGGAGTGAGGTCAGTCAGATTGTCTATCAGCTAGCGCTGGGCGCGGCGGCGATCAATAGTTTTTGATGGTTTTAAATTATCGCTATCTCACGTTAAGTAATGTAACAGACAAGCGCTAACAGGAGTTTCGCTATGTTGATCAGGGTGCGATCACAACGGGTTAAGGGAAAGAAACAGCAACAGCGAGAGCATAATCCAACGGTATTCAAATCGTATGGAATCATACTGCTGGCAGGGTTATCGTTTCAGTGCTTCAGTTTACCTCTCAGCGCTGAGCCCTGGCTCGATACCCGCGATGCCCCTCTGAGGGCAGATATTGAGCGCCTTTCCAGGGCGGGCATTATTTCGGTACCGATCAATACGTGGCCACTGCCCTGGTCGAGTATTATCGACAATCTCGAATCCCAAAGTGATCCAGATGCAGAGTTCCTTCCGCGGCGACAGGCAAGCATTGCCCGCGTGTTGGCTGCAGGCCGTCAGGCAATTAGACTCAATCGGCCACAGCAGTCAATCAGTCTGTCGGGCTCGAATCAGTCGCAGCTACTTCGGCACTTTGGTGACAGTAATCGCGATAAAGGTCAGATTACCGTTCGTCGCAATGGTATGACTGAACACCTGGCCTATAACCTTGAAATCAGCAAAACCCATAATTCATGGGATGGTGATCGGACTCACTTCGACAATAGTTATTTTGGAGTGGTCTGGGGTAACTGGATCGCTATCGTTGGGCACAGCGAAAAATGGTGGGGCCCGGGCTGGGGCAGTAATTTAATCCTGAGTAATAATGCGCGTCCAACCGCAGGTTTAACCCTTCAGCGAAATTACTCAGAACCCTTTGACTTGCCAGTGCTGAGGTATCTTGGCCCCTGGACGAGCAATCTATTTATCTCCGAGCTCGATGATCGGCGCCATATTGATGGCGCCAAACTGGTGGGTATGACCGTTGGTTTTAGGCCATTACAAAATCTGGAAATTAACTTTCGTCGCACGGCTCAATGGGGGGGTGAGGGTCGCCCACAGAGCGCTAAAAGCTTTATTGAGTTGGTGACTGGCATTGCCGATAACTGCGACAACCTGAGTTGTAAGCCAAACGAACCGGGCAATCAACTTGGTGGTATTGATCTGCGCTGGGACATGCCCTGGTTGGATGCATCACTCTATCTGCAGCGAGTCGGTGAAGATGAGGCCGGGGCACTGCCCTCGAAAAGCGCGAGTCAGTATGGCCTGCAGTTTAGTCTCGATAACAGATGGTTGCAGGGTATCGCTTTTGTGGAATTCGACGACACTAGCACCAGTTCATCATCGAGCCGCTATAACGTGCTCTACAATCATCATATATATCAGACGGGTTATCGCTATCAGGGTCGCTCTATCGGTGCGACCTGGGACAATGATTCAGCCGTTACCAGCCTGGGGGTGATCGGTTATTTAACCAGCGGAGACAGTCTTGAAGCGCGACTTAGTGTGGGTGAGTTGAACCGAGATAGTCTCGCATCAGGTAACCCGACACGCCATTCAATCAGCACTCAGGGAAGTTTATTTAAATCCCTGTCGGCAAAGTGGAAGAGGCTGTTTGTCTGGGGCGATCTTGAACTCGAAGGGCGCTACACGGATCGGCTGGTTGATGAGTTTGGTCGTCAGCAGGACAAGTTAAGGCTGAGCGCAACGATTAACTATCAGTTTTAGCCAAGCGAATGTAAAAGACAAAGGATATGTAATACGCAGATGGATACTGTCTCAGACAATCATGACGGGTTATCAGGCCGCAATCGCCGCTATAAAGGTATTGTGCTGGCTGGAGGCTCTGGTACCCGATTGCATCCCATCACATTGGCCGCTTCTAAACAGCAGCTGCCGGTCTACGACAAACCGATGATTTACTATCCACTATCGGTTCTGATGCTTGCCGGTATTCGCGATATTTTAATTATCTCCACGCCAAACGACCTGCCTGGCTTTCAGCGCATGCTTGGTGATGGCAGTCAATTTGGAGTCGCTTTCAGTTATGCCGAACAAGCGTCCCCGGACGGATTGGCTCAGGCGTTTCTGATCGGTGAAGAGTTTATTGCCGACAGCCATGTCGCTCTGGTGCTTGGAGACAATATTTTTTATGGCCCGCAATTTAGTGAAAAGCTCGCTGGCGCCACAGCCCGTCCCACGGGTGCCAGCATCTTTGCTTACCAGGTAAAGGACCCGCAGCGCTTTGGTGTGGTTGAGTTTGACCGCGCGGGGCAAGCGGTCAGTATCGAAGAAAAGCCTGTAGTGGCCAAATCCTCTTATGCCATTACCGGGCTCTATTTTTACGATAATCAGGTCGTCGAGATGGCAAAGCGGATCCAACCCTCCGAGCGCGGCGAACTGGAAATTAGCGATATCAATCGCCTCTATCTGCAGCGCGGAGAACTCAATGTCAATGTTTTGGGCCGCGGCTTTGCCTGGCTCGATACCGGCACCCATGACTCGCTGCTCGAGGCCAGTCAGTTTGTCCAAACCGTTGAACACCGTCAGGGATTAAAAGTTGCCTGTCTCGAAGAAATTGCCTTTCGCCGTGGCTGGATCTGCGCACAGCGGCTTCAGGAGCAGGCCAGTGGATTGGCCAAAACCGGGTATGGCCAATATCTGTTAAAGATAATTGAGGAGGAAGGATGAAAATTATCGAGACAGCTATTTTTGACGCGCTGGTGATAGAGCCCAAAGTCTTCGCGGATAAGCGTGGCTTTTTTCTTGAGACCTGGCACCTTGAGCGTTATCGACAGCAAGCCAATATCACGCTGCCTTTTGTGCAGGACAATCACTCCCGATCGAGCAGGGGAGTCCTGCGTGGGTTGCACTTTCAGAAAACTAAACCCCAGGGCAAGTTGGTGCGGGTCGTGCGTGGAGAGGTATTTGATGTGGCGGTTGATCTGCGTCGAAATTCGCCCACCTATGGTAAATGGCATGGGGTCTGGTTGTCAGAAGATAACCACCGCCAGCTCTGGTTGCCGCCGGGACTGGCTCACGGTTTTCTGGTCACCTCTGAAAGCGCCGATTTTGAATATCAATGCACCGACTATTAT
>Ga0255756_1000504_pt1 | contig 47795 bp, 38 predicted proteins | sample 011ome_20_FD_179956 | JGI IMG/M metagenome (GOLD analysis project Ga0255756, IMG submission 179956) | Coastal salt marsh microbial communities from the Groves Creek Marsh, Skidaway Island, Georgia - 011509CT metaG (version 2) | ecosystem: Environmental > Aquatic > Marine > Intertidal zone > Salt... | reverse complement strand
CCTGCACCCAGCAGCACCGGCTGCAAACCGGCAGCCATTATTTTTTCCACCAGCACAGCCATACTGTCCACTGGCCAGCGTTTATAGTCCTTCGTCGCTCCGGCATGAATGGCGATGGTTTTTAACTGAGGGTTCCAGCCCCACTCACGCAATTGTCCTGTCAGGGTGTCGGGAAGCGTGCCAGGGTTCATTTTCAAATACGTCTTTTCAGGTTCCGGCATTCCGAGAGCGTCGAACACATCAAAATAGCTATACCAGCGATGGCTTCGTGCAGGTTCACGGTTTTTAAACTGAACCGGAATTACCGCATCGTAACCACTGCGATGGCGGGTGGCGCTGCAACCGAGTTTATAGGCGGCCCCGGAAAGTCGGGTCAAATGGTTGGTGGCAGAATCTTCTTCAATATTGAAAGCGATGTCCGCTTTGAATGTCCGAATCTCCTTCACGCAGGCATGGTACAGGGAGATTTTTTTAAGCAGACCAGACTGACTGATTTTTTTGCGCGGAAAAAAGATCAGGGTATCAGCGGGAAAACTGTTTTCACAAAGTCCCCGGAAGCCCTCATCAATCACAATTTTCAGTTGAATGCCCTGATCATGGCAGTAGCGGGCATAGGCCTGCATGAGCCCGCCCGCCAACAACAAATTGCCCAGGTACTTGGTTGGGTTAACCAGTACTACTCGCTGAGGATTCTTGGGGACAGGTTTATTCACTGTCCTGGTAAAGTGCCATCAGTTCACCCACATTGGTAACGGAGATGTCTGGCCAGGTAGCCTGCGGTCGCTCATCAAAGGCGTTGGGACCACCGGTGCCGGTATGCACATAAATGGCCAGGGCTCCGTTATTTTTTGCCATGGGCACTTCCAGGTCGGCGTCATCACCGACCACGGCGATCTCGCTTACTTCAAGGCCCAAATGCCGTGCCGCACTTTCAATGGCATGGGAGGACGGTTTGCCAAGCACGATGGCGTCTTTGCCGGTCAAGGGTTTCAGCGCCGCGGCTAATGCACAGGAAGTGCCGATGCCCGGGCCGTTGGCGGTGGCAAAGAAAGGCACGTCGGAGGCGGTATATAATTCTGCACCAGCCTTGATTGCGAGCCAGGCATTTTCGATATCCTTGAAACCAAATTCACGATACCAGCCAATATAGACGGCATCGACAGGGCCAGGATTTTCAATACTCGATAACACAATCTCCAGACCGAGATCAGCCAGAGGCTCCCACACACCGGGGCAGCCCAACACCATGATGCGCTTGTAGCCTTGTTTGACCAGATAGTCCGCAGCCACGCTGCTGGGGGTCATCATTGTGTTTTCGTTCATAGGAATACCGGTGTCGCTGAGTACCTTCACATAGTCGGAAGGGGAGCGCGCGGTGCCATTGGTCATCACCACATAGGGAATACCTTTATCTTTAAGCAGATTGATAAAGTCTGCGGCACCGGGCAGCATCGCCATATTGTTGTTTTTCTTGTCGCCAAGAATCAGTGTGCCATCCATATCGAAAACAAAGCCCTTTACACGGGCAAGTTTGTCATTCATTTGATTAGTCATTGCGCAGGTTTTTCCAGCTGAAAATTCAGCCGTGTACTATACTTTGTTCGTTAAGTTTTTTCATTACAGCTGAAAAGCGGATGATTGAAGTGCTTTTAACGCTATTGCGGAAAAAATCACTGTTTGCTCAATCAGTTATGCCTCTTGTCTGTTCGGGCTGGCATGCTACATTTACTATTAAATCGCGTAGTAAAATGTACAATACGCCTCCCTCCTTCAACCAGGTGGGGCAAAGTAACCTAATTTAACTGAAAAGCAGGATAAAAAGTGAATCTATCAGGTAGTCTGATTGCCGTCGTAATTTTATTAATCGCCAACGGATTTTTTGTGGCAGCCGAGTTCGCTCTGGTAAAAGCCCGTGGTTTTCGCATAGAAGCATTGGCCAATAGCGGGAGTTCCGCGGCCAAGCTGACCGTGAGAATACAGTCCCATCTGGAAGCCTATCTGGCGGCCTGCCAGCTCGGTATTACCATGGCCTCTCTGGGTCTTGGCTGGGTCGGTGAGCCTGCGGTAGCAGCACTGCTTGAGCCCATGTTCCACTGGGCCGGCGTTCCTGATTCCATTCTCCATACGACGGCTTTTATTACCGGCTTCCTGATTTTCTCCTCCCTGCATATTGTGATCGGAGAACAGGTGCCAAAAACTTTTGCTATTCGCAAGGCTGAGGTGGTTTCGGTCTGGATCTCCTACCCACTGCATTTCACCTATATGCTGGTTTACCCGCTGAACTGGATTCTGAACTGGTCTTCCGGTTCATTGCTGGCGCTTTTTGGTGTGGAAGAAGCCACTCATGCTGAAGTCTTCAGCAGTGATGAATTCAAGGGCATGGTGGCCACCTCTCAGGAACATGGGGCGCTGGAATATGACAAAGCCAATATGCTCAATAACCTGTTTGAATTCGATCAGCGTCATATAGGCAGGGTGATGATTCCGGTTAACTCCGTGGATCTGCTTGATATCACCGACCCGGAAGAAGAAAACCTGAGAAAAATCCGTGACGGCGGGCATTCACGATTTCCGGTGGTTGATGGCGGCAGGGATAACGAAATAGTCGGCCTGTTACTGACCAATGATCTGTATTCAGCCATGCTCGATGGTGAAGAAAAACCCTGGAGTGATCTGCGCTGTTTTTGCAGACAACCCATGGTGGTGCCGGAATCCCAGCGCGTCTCTACCTTGTTCGAGGATATGCGCAGCAATCGTGCCCATATGGCGTTTGTCATAGATGAATATGGCAAGTTCCTTGGCATCATCACCCTGGAAGATTTACTGGAAGAGATTGTCGGTGAAATCGAGGACGAAACCGACGCCGAGGAATCCACCATGCCTATTACGCTTCTGGAAGAAGGTAAATGGCAGGCAGATGGTCTGGCATCGTTGGGCGATATAGAAAAGGTCGTGGGCCTGATAGTACCCACAGAAGAAGAAGCCAACAGTTTGTCAGGGCTGTTAATGAATCAGCTGGAACGTATGCCTGCTCCTGGCGATACCATCGAAATCGATAATTTCAGGCTGACTATTCAGGATATTGAGGATTTGCGCGTCGGCCAGGTAATTATAGAAACATTACCTGTTGCCGGCGATGCATTGGAGCTTCCTGAGAGCGAGTAATCTGCTTTTTACTAAAGCCATGCCTTGATTATTCTTTGGCCCGATCAATGGCTTCCTGAATCAGTTCGCGTGCTTTTTTGGCATCGTGCCAATCCCCGATTTTCACCCATTTGCCAGGCTCAAGATCCTTGTAGTGCTCAAAGAAGTGCGCGATCTGGTTCATGGTAATTTCCGGCAGATCCTCATAGTTATAAATATTTTCGTAACGTCGGGTCAGATGGGGTGAGGGTACAGAAATAATCTTCTCATCCATGCCGGCATTATCTTCCATGATCAACACGCCTATCGGGCGCACATTGATGACGCAGCCCGGCATCAGTGGTCGGGTATTACATACCATCACGTCAATAGGGTCCCCGTCGTCTGAGAGCGTATGCGGGACAAAGCCGTAATTACCGGGATAGGTCATCGGCGTATAGAGAAAACGGTCTACCACCAGGGTGCCGGATTCCTTGTCCAGTTCATACTTGATTGGCTGCCCGCCAATCGGTACCTCAATAATTACATTGATATCTTCCGGTGGGTTATCGCCGATCTTGATTGAATCCAGTCGCATTAAAATTGCCTTTCAGGTTGAGAATAAAATTTCGGAATTAAGGACAGAGAAAATTTCAGCATGAAATTTCCTGCTGCTCAGAACCCTTTGTAAGGTTGATGTAAGGTTTTGGTAAGGTTTGCTAATGATAATAGAGATTATTTCGGTATTTTATAGAAAGTGGTGAGGCTTTTCAGCCTTTAAAATTTCCGGAAACGATTAATACATTCAGCTATCTATTGCTTAAGACGCGGACTTATATTACGTCGCTTTCCTTGTTGTACCCGGGAGGGAGCAATGGAACCTTTGCTGTGGAATAACGCCATGTTGGCGTCAGGTATTATATTGGCTGTTACTTTTGTTGGTATTTTTACCGAAGGAGTGCACGGCTTTCACCGCGCCAAATTTGCCCTGGCAGGGGCGGGCGCCATGGTCTTATGTGGCCAGTTTTATGGCTTTTACAACCCCGAACTGGCCATAGAAGCCATCGACTGGAATGTGGTCTTTCTGCTTGGTGCCATGATGACTATCGTCTCAATCATGATTCCTACCGGCGGTTTCCAGTACCTTGCCTACACTATTGCAGACCTTAGTCAGGGACGCCTGTTTTTGCTGCTGGTGATGATGGGAACCCTGGTAACGGTGCTTTCCCTGCTGCTGGATAATGTCACCACGGTTGTCATCTTTGGCCCGCTGATTATCCTTATCTGTCAGGCCCTCAGGGTCAACCCGATCCCTTTTCTGCTGGCAGCAGCCTTGCTGTCCGATACCGGTGGTGTGGCTACTCTGGTAGGTGACACTCCCAATATGATGATAGGTTCTGCTGCCGGTATCGATTTCAATACCTTCTTTATGCACATGGGCTTCATTGTTTTTGTGGCATGGGTCGGTACCCTGTTTCTTCTCAAATACTTATTCAGAAAAGAGCTTGCCGAGAAGCCGGTCATGCCGGAATTCAGCGAGAAAGAGGAAATTGCTGACCCCAGAACCTGGAAAATGGCTCTGGCGATTCTGGCAGCAATGGTAGTGGGTTTCATTCTCCATGATGACTTGCACTGGGAGCCCTGGTTTGTAGCTGCACTGGGACTTACCGCGCTGGTATTCCTGGGTAGCAATGTAGAAATGGACGATTATTTTTCTGAAGTGGAAATTACCTTACTGGTATTTTTCATGTCCCTGTTTATTCTGATCGGTGGTGTTGAGCATAGTCAGTTTTTGCAATTCATTGGCCAGTTCATTGTGCCGTTCGTGCAAAAAGATTTGCTGACCGCCTCAATTATGCTGATGTGGCTGGCGGCAGTGCTTTCCGCCATGATAGATAATATTCCTTTCACTGCAGCGATGATTCCCATCATTCTTGGCATGGAAGCACAGGGTATTAATGTGGCGCCACTTTGGTGGGCGCTGGCAGCCGGCGTGGGTATGGGCGGTAATGGTACGCATCTGGGGTCCACGGCCAACGTCTTCATTGTCACCATCAGTGAAAAACTGGCAAAGGATTCCGGCAATCCGGATTATGCGATTACCCCGGCTATATGGTTTCGCAAGGGCACACCGGTAATGTTGTTCACGCTGGTGATCTGTTCAGTCATCATGATACTGTTTTTTGATTTCTTCAGCGCCCCGCTGTAAAGGCTTGATCCAGGCACTAGCCGGGATGGCTCTTTCCTGTGCCTCTGGTCTGTGCGCCCGAAGTGTGTAAAATTGTCCGGGTTAAACCAAACAAGCACTTCAATAACCTGGTTTACAGGTTAGGGGAAAGGGGAATGAAAATCACCAATATCTGGCGTTTCACCGCCACGCTTTTTCTATCACTATTATTTCCAATATTTTTTCAGCATGGGCTTATGGCTGCTGAAAATGCACCGGCAAGCCCGGATGGCTTACATATTGATCCGGTTGGCACGGGGCCTTTTTATTACGACACCGCCGAGGGCATGGATATTCGGGTCAGGGTCCTTGCCCGCGGCCTGATTCATCCCTGGAGTATCACCTGGCTACCCGATGGCAGCGCCCTGGTGACAGAAAAAAATGTCGGCCGTATTCGCCGCATCATTAATGATCAATTGGTAGAAGAACCGGTTCAGGGTGCGCCCACCGGCATAATGGTCAGCAAATACAAGGGCCTGCTGGATATCACTACCCACCCTGACTTTGCCAATGAGCCTTATATCTATATGAGCTACAACAAGATATTGCCCGGTGACAAGGAAGCGATAGCGGTGGCTCGGGGACGTTGGGATGGCACTAATATCCAGGATACCCACGATATCTTTGTTGCCCAGGAAGGCACTACCAATGGTGTGCGCCTGCTGTTCGGTGCAGACGATATGTTGTACGTCGGTGTCTATGTCACTACAGACAATTCAAACAGTTTTGAAACCATGAGCCATAAAGGCAAAATCCTGCGCTTTACCCCCGAAGGCAATATTCCCGATGACAATCCTTTTGTCGGTCGCGAAGGTTTCTTGCCGGAAATTTACAGTTATGGCCACCGTACTCCTACTGGCATGACTTTGAACCAGAAAACCGGAGATATCTGGAATACCGAAATGGGACCTAACGGGGGCGACGAGGTGAACCTGGTGCAGCGTGGCGGTAATTATGGCTGGCCCTTGGTGAGTTTTGGTATCTCCTATGGCGGTGGCTGGCACAGCGAAAGCTTTCAAATGGAAGGTGCGCGCAATCCCATGGCATTCTGGATGCCGGGTATCTCGGTCACCGGGCTGACCTTTTACACAGGCGATGAATTTCCGCGCTGGCAGGGTGATCTGTTTGTTGGTGGTATGCAGGAAGGACAGATCCCGGGTACCGGGCAATTACATCGCATTAAATTCAATGAAAACATGGAAGAAATTCGTCGCGAGTCACTACTCTCGGATCTGAGGCAGCGCATTCGTGATGTAAAACAGGGGCCTGATGGCAGGCTTTATCTGCTTACCGATGAAGATGATGGGGTTCTGTTAAGAATAGAAGCCGTCGCCGACTAGCAGCATTTATCCGCGGGCTTCCTATTGGGGAACCGCGGAATTATGGAACTGGATAATTTTCCATGCGCCGTTGCGCAGGGCAAGCACCATGCTTACCCGCAGCGGCGTGCCTTCGCTCTGGCCGCTCGGAACCACTTCCCACATACCTGAAATGGCTACCAGATTGCTGGCTATCTCGACACTCTCATAGATCCGGGCGCGGGCAATAGTCTGCCCCGGCGGGTTGCGTCCAACCGGTTCGAAATATAACGCGACTCCTGCAGGATCGGTAACCAGTGATTGCGACCCGGTTCCCCAGAACAGGGCATCTTCAGAAAAAAGGCTGGTGACGGTTTCCATATCGGTATTGGTCATGGCATCGAGGAACTGTTCGAATACTGCTGCAGCCTCAGCTTCGGCATCACTTTGTGCATACAGTGAGCCAGTCAGGCCGAACATTAATAGCAGGGCAAGGGTTATATTTTTCATGGGTGAACCTCATTGTGTACAGTCGCATTCTGCACTGCATTACTAATTGGTGTTTGAAACTATTCTGGGCAATACCACTATTGGCTTAGCGGTTTAATGTCAGTTTGAAGTTTTTCTGACTGACAGAAAAATTCGCGGGTGACTTTTTGCCTTTGGCGTGATGCAGACCTTTCAATAACTGCAGCACTGGTGAAATGGACGGGTTGTAGTGGAGCTCATCGGATGAGCGGGTGCGCATGGCATCCACCTGATCTACCGGCATTACTGCACGCAATAAGAACTCTTCATCAGACATGCGTTTTGAAAACTGCTTGCGTCTGTCCTTCAGGGTCATGGTGATCGGTTCTTTTTCTATTTCCTTGGTGCGTGGCAGTGACATGATCCGGTCCAGCACATTTTGATCCACCGGCGCCGTGGGGCGTCCAAAGCGTCCCAGCACATAACGTATTGCCTGATCCGGTATCTGTTCGTAGCGGCCGTCACCCATGACATTGAACATGGCCTGGGTAGTGACGATCTGGGGAAATGGGGTAACCATAATGGGCGAGCCCAGTTCTGCACGGACTCGTTCCACTTCAGCCATTACCTCATCAAACTTGTGCTCCAGCCTTAACTCAGCCAGTTGTCTGCGGGTTGTGGTCAACACACCACCGGCGACCTGGTGGCGCAAATAGGAGGCATCATAGGCCTGGGGTTTACCTACCGCCAGGCCTTCGGCTTTTGCCAGGCCAAAATAATAGTCTTCCAGTTGTTTCAGCGCAGTTTCATTGACATCCACAGTGTGGCCATGGGTTTTCAGATTGGCAATGGTCTGAGTGGCGCAGGGTAATGAAGAGCCATGGGCCAGCGGGCCAATCGCCACATGAAGCGCATCAATACCCAACTCGGCGCCCACCATGTAGTTGAACTGGGACAGTCCGATGGTGCAATGGGAGTGAAGTTCCAGCGGCAGATTACCGATTTCCTTTTTGATTGCAGGGATCAGGGTACGCGCTCTTTCCGATGTCAGCAGACCGGAAGGATCCTTGATATAGAGCAGGTCGAAATCACCGGAGGCGGCGATCTGTCTGGCGCAGTTGGCATAAAAGGCATCGTCGTGGACATCGCTCAGGGTATAGGTCAGCGCCGCCATGTTTTCGGCATCCCCTTCCTCTTTCACAATACGGGCAACCTGCATCAGGGCATCCATGTCATGCATGGGATCAAGCAGGACAAAGCGGCCTATGCCATTTTTCATCAGGGTTCTGTAAGCCAGACGCATGAAGTCATGATCGGCGGTCTCCCAGGAGATAAAGCGAAAACCAGTAGAAATAAACTGCAGCGGCACATTGGGCAGGGCCTGATGCATCAGGCGAATACGTTGCCATGGATCATCCTGGTGGTAGCGCACGCCGACCGCCATATGAGTACTGGAAGTAAAGTCGATGGCACGAAAGCCAACCCGTTCCATCAGGGGCGCTGCCTGCATCATCTGATGAGTGCCCATGCCGGTCATGCTCCACATGCACTGATTACCGTCGCGGATACTCACATCCACCAATTTTATATTAGCCATTGGCAAGTTCTCCTGCAGGGGTAGTGTCCAGCATTTGCTTTAAAAAACGCGTATCCACACCACCTTCAATAAATTCCCCGGTTGCCAGAATGGCCTGGTGTAAAACGATATTGCTTTCAACCCCTTCAAGATGACATAGCGCCAACGCATGTTGCAGGCGGGTTATCGCTTCAGCGCGATCCTCGCCCCAGACAATCAGCTTGCCCAGCAGGGAATCATAATAAGGCGGTACCGTGATGCCGCTTTCTATATGAGTGTCTATTCTGATGCCGGGCCCTGCAGGAAATTGTGCCCTGGTTACTTTGCCCGGGCTGGGCTGAAAATCATTCTGGCAGTCTTCAGCGTTGAGTCGACACTCAATAGCATGGCCAGTGAAAATAACATCGCCCTGGCTCATGCCCAGAGGGCGACCTTCGGCGACGCGTATTTGTTGGGCAACAAGATCGAGTCCGGTAATAGCTTCAGTGACCGGATGCTCCACCTGAATACGTGCATTCATTTCCAGAAAATAAAAACTGTTACGCTCGACATCGACCAGAAACTCGACGGTGCCAGCACCCTGATAGTCCAGGTGTTGCGCAAACGCCACAGCGGCACTTTGCATCTCTTCGCGTAAGTCGTCATTAAGACAGGGTGCCGGGGCTTCTTCTACCAGCTTCTGATAGCGTCGCTGGATGGAGCAGTCTCGGGTACCCAGATGGATGACCTGCTTGCCATCGCCCAGTACCTGAACTTCCACATGGCGTCCGCTGGCGACAAAGCATTCCAGGTAGATGCGATCATCGTTGAAGGCATTTTCCGCTTCTGCACGCGCCAGGGTCATGGTTTTGGACAGGTCAGCCACATCATATACTACCTGCATTCCACGACCACCACCGCCGCCTACGGCTTTGATAAGCACCGGATAGCCGATTTCAGCCGCCAGTGGCTCCGCTTCCTGGGGGGTATTCACCGAACCGCCGGGAACGATAGGCAGATTTGCTGCCACGGCATTTTCACGCGCTTTCAGTTTGTCACCAATAGCATTGAGTTGGGCTACGGTGGGCCCAATAAAAATAATGTTGTTGTCTGCACAGGCTTGGGCAAGCGCAGCATTTTCCGAGAGAAAGCCATAGCCCGGATGAATAGCATCGGCCCCGGTCTGCAATGCTGCCTGCAGCACAGCGTTCACATTCAGGTAACTTTGCAGGGAAGGAGGTGGACCAATTTTGATTACCTGATCTGCCATGCGGGCAGGGACAGAATCCAGGTCTGCTGCCGATGCCGCCAACACAGTTTCAATACCCAGTGTCTGACAGGTTCGAATGATACGAACCGCTATTTCACCGCGGTTCGCTATAAGCAAACGGTTGATGGATTTCACAGCAGCCATCAAGAGGGTCTGACTCGCATTAGCAGCTGTCCTTTTTCAACAAACTGCGCATCTGTGGCAAGAATTTCAACGATCTCACCTTTGAGTCCGGCAGGAATAGAGTTCATCAGTTTCATCACTTCAATGATGGCAATGACACTGTCCTCATTCACACTGGAACCGATTTCAACAAAGGGGTCGGCGCCGGGTTTCGGCGCATTGTAGAAAGTGCCTACCATGGGGGCGCGAATATCCAGCAGCCCCTCTTCAGTAGCAGCCGTTTCAATAGTGGCGTTTTCGTCGATGCTTGCAACAGCGCTGGTGACTGACGACTTGTCACTTGCCACAGTTTGCGTCTGCTGCGTCCAGCCGTCTTCATCCTGCTGCAGTTTCAGGGTGAAGTGCTCGGTTTCCAGAGTCAATTCCCTGTACTCTGTTTCTTCCAGTAAGCGCAGAATTTCCTGTACATCTTTGTGACTTAAACTCATTTACTTTTTTTGTCCTTGATTAATTGGGTACCCATTACATTGAAAATATGGTCATAGGCTTTAGCCGCTGGTTTGGCCACAGGGGCCTTATCTTTTGTTGCCCAAACAGTTTCCGGACGACTCTGTAGTAGCAAGACGCTGTTATTTTGATTATCAGCGCTGTCATGGGATAAAGCCCATTCAATATCCTGAGCACAGCCATAATGTTTTTCCACGCGGCGGGCGACAGCGGTAAGCTCCTTGATTTCCTCATCGCTGAGACAGGAAATTACCTGGCGCTCTTCTTCAACGGGCCGTTCGATGATTCCGCCGTTTTCATCCGGAAGATGCTCAATCGCCTTGGGCGCTATATTTTTTCCGCTTATTTCACTAGTGATCTTGTTGACGACAAATTTGTCCGGGGTGACTTCGCCGCTGACGATACTTGAACCCAGTCCCCAACTGCCTTCAATAGTGATAACAGATTTATCACCTGTAGTGGGGCTGCGGGTAAACATGACACCGGAACAGCGCGAGTTCACCATGGTCTGCACAACGACGGCCATGGCCAGATCATCCTCTGGAATATCAAGGCGCAGGCGGTAGGCAACAGACTCAGGATTGTAAAGACTGGCCCAGCAGCGGCGCACAGCATCCAGCAGTTGTGCTTCACCTTTTTGCCATAAGTAGGTGTCCTGCAGTCCAGCAAAACTGGCTTCCTCACTGTCTTCACTGGTCGCACTGGAGCGAACGGCTACCGGAATATTGTCACCCAGGTCGCGATAGGCTTCTGATATGACTTGAGTCAGGGATTCCGGTGGTGGAGATTTTTCTACCAGGGCACGCATGTCGCTGGTGACGCTGTTTAGTTTCGTAACATCATCTGGATCCAGCGCAACAATTTTTTGGCGAATACCATGCTCCGCATCAAGGATATCCAGGTAGGCTTTAAACGCTTCAGTAGTAATAACGTAACCATTTGGTACGTTGATGCCAGCACTGCATAACTCACCGAGGCTGCCGCCTTTGCCGCCAACGAGAGGGCGATCAGCAAGGGAAATGTCCTTGAACCAAAGGATCGAATTCTGAGTATCTTGAGTCATTTTTTTTAAATATTATTTCTGGATGTTATTGGAATTTGCTTTAGTCGAAAAAGCATTAATAAGATTGAGTACATTAGAACAAAGTTACCTCGATTAAACAAAAAATTTAATAGCGTTTCCGGGTTTCCAGAGGCGTTAACCTGATTCTTTGTATGGATTAACACGCATTGTGTTTTTGCTCGACTATAAACACAATATCTTGCGGTATGAAAATCAGTGTTTTGCAAGATCATTCAATAACTATCCTTCCGGGAAACTTTCTATTACACTGGTTTCCCCCTGATAAAAATTTATTTTTAATTTTTGGAAAAAGAAAATTTTTATCAGGAAGGTAAGCGCCGCTTCAGATATTGTTTATAGTGAAAACATTTTCTGGAAAATGCATTAATTTGAAGCACTATGATTGCATGTTGATATCAACTGCTACTTACATTTCTGGAACAGGTTTATAAGTAATATTACCTATAGCAAGAATGTTTCTCTTGAAACATTCAGCCAGATCAAAATAGACATTGAGCCTGATAAAGGCATTGTCTGGAAATATCTGAAACCCTATCCTAGGCCCTGTTTCAATTCCCAACTGATTGCTGAAGTTGAACATCTTCAGACCATGCTCAAGTTCTATAAAGGCAAGCTGCCTTATCAAGGCAAACTGGTTCCTATCAAGTATCACGTCATGGATTCTCTGACTCCAGGTATTTTTAATTTTGGTGGTGATCTGGATAAATTTTTTAAACTCATAAGTGCACAGGACGAAGAAGGTATGTACAGGTATGCCAAATCCTGTATTGATGGTATCTATCCGATCATGACAAATTTCAATCTGCCTATTACTACAATATCGCTGGTAAGAGGAGATGCTCTTGGCGGTGGTTGTGAAGTGGCGTTAAGCAGCAGTATCGTTGTCGCTGAGAAAGGTGTGCAGATGGGTTTCCCTGAAATTCTGTTTAATCTGTTTCCCGGGATGGGTGGTTATCACTTGCTGAAACGCAGGCTCAACCCCTCTAAAGCAGAAGAGATGCTTCTTAATGGCCGTGTTTATAGTGCTGAAGAAATGCATGAAATGGGCATTATTGATGTTCTTGCCGAAGTTGGTGAGGGTAAACAGGCTCTGTATGAAAAAATTGCCGAATGTGAAAAACATCGTAAGGGCAGAATGGCCATGCAAAAAGTCATGGCTCGTACCGAACCGGTGGATTACGATGAGTTGCTGGATGTTTGCCAGATCTGGGTGAAAGCCGCTATGCAACTTTCAGAAAAAGATTTACGTATGATGTCCAGGCTGGTGAAGGCGCAAGACAGAAAAATTCAGTCTGTAGTTTTTGATAGTAATGCTGCTGGTAATGATCAGATTAATGAGCATGATGAAGCAAGTAATGAAATGATCAATCAGAATATTGCCTGATCATTTACACATAGTTCTCATAATATCTCCTTTCACATTTTCCACCAGATTCCCCGGCACTTTTCCCGCCGCGTCTCCTCACACATATCCAGGGAGCTATGCCTTTAACAAGCCCACTGATTTTCTGTAATCGGGTTCGGCTTGTAACAGTTTGTTAATACTTATCACTACAAAACCTGCGCTATAAACCATACATCTTAAAGAGATGCAGATTCATGCTCATCGAGGTAGGCGTTCAGGGCTGAAAAGGTTGTGCCGCTTATCTGAACCAGATTGAGATACAGTTCTGGCATATTTACGTAATCTCTTTTCTTGCTTTCCTCAACAATATTTTTTGCAGATTCTGCAATGGCGAGGGCGCCAATATTGTGTGCACTGCCCTTGATGGCATGTGCATGCTCCTGGACAGCCTCAAAGTTTTCTTCTTCTATGGATAATTTGATTTTGGTAATAAGTTTCTTGGTGTCGCTAATAAAGCCGCTAATCAATTCTCGGATAAAATCGGGGTTTGTATTGATTTTAGATAGCTTGTCCAGCGTTTTGTGATCCAGCACTTGCTCACTGGATTCAAATAATTCAGTTTGTAATGATTCCTCGTTCGGCAGAGTAAGTTTTTCAATTGCCTGCAGTAATTTTTCCGATTCCAAAGGTTTAGTCATGAAGAAATCAATATCCGCTTGCTTGCTGGCATCCATTGCATCCACTGTCGCGTCAGCGGTAAGCATAATTATGGGGATTCTCTTTTTACTGACTTGCAGGAAGCGTAAGGCTTTGGCAGCTTCAATGCCGTCAATTTCAGGCATGTGCATATCAAGGATTATCAGGTCGTAGGGTTTTTCTTCGATAGCATTAAGAATGTCATTACCGTTTTTATATATATCCACCGCATAGCCGGCGTATTCAAGAATAGTGCGGATTACTTTTTGGTTGGTAGCATTATCTTCGCCAACCAATATCTTCAGCTTGGCCTTGTTCCCTTTATTAGATTTGAAATTCCACAAGCGGGTAACATTTGTCTCTTTTGCCTCCTTTGTCTGTGCGTTGCTGGTGGCATGCAGTGCGTTAAACAGGAAACGTTTTTCAACGGGTGAATTGAGAATGCAAAAATAGCCCGAGGCTAATAGTGCAGCCCTTCTGCTTTGTGCCAGGCTTTCGGAGCTTATCAGTATCAGATTCGTCTGTTTGGTTCTCGGGTCATTGGCTATTTTCAATGCCAGCTTATCTATTTCGTTTTCCTCACCCAGACTGAGATGATCTATCAATACCACGTCGTGCCCACTGGCACTATCCAGTGCGGTTTGCATCTTGCTGTAAGCTTCCTCCATGGTGTCAGCGTATTCCCAGTCGAAACCCCATTCCTGCAGGTGCTGGGTAAGAGATTTTCGGCGTTTGCCGGAGACACCAATGATCAGTATCGAGGATGTGCTGGAAATGAGCGGTTCTTCTTCCACCGGCCGCGGTTCACTGACTTTGAACTGGTATTCCAGTTCGAACCAGAATTTACTTCCGCGCCCGGGTGCACTGACCACCCCGATCTCACCATCCATCAGCTTCACCAGTTTTTTGGAAATGGTTGTGCCGAGTCCAGTACCGCCAAATTTTCTACTGATCGATTGGTCGGCCTGGGTAAAATTATCAAAAATTGACTGCTGTTCTTTTTTTGTCATACCAATGCCGGTGTCGATGACCTCAAATCTCAGCCTTACCCGCTCATCTTCTGAATCAAGTGAAAACAGGTTCAGCTCTATGGAACCTTTGTCGGTAAATTTGACTGCATTACCTAATAAATTAAGCAGCACCTGTCGAAGATGAATTGAATCGCCACGCAGACTGTAGGGAACATCTGCTGAAATATGTACGCTACATGACACACCTTTAACCGTTGCTTGCGGATACACCATGCTAGTGATGGAATGAATCAATTCATGCAGATCGAATTCAACATCTTCAAGTTCGGTTTTGCCGGCCTCAATTTTTGAAAAATCGAGAATGTTTTCAATCAGGGCCAGCAGTGTTTTGGAAGAAGATTGAATAGTGTTTACAAAGCCCCGTTGTTCATCTGTCATCTCAGTGGCATTGAGCAAATCGCTCATCCCGACAACGCCATTCAAGGGGGTTCGTAATTCATGACTCATGGTGGCCAGAAATTGACTCTTGGCCAGGCTGGCTTTTCTGGCCTCATCTGTTGCTGCCTGCAGCCTTCTCAGCAGGGCTGCGATATAGATGGGCAATACGGATAAGGACATTAATAGCCCGCCGGCGAAATATAGATGCTGTGACCAGTAGGGGCTTAAAAAGAGCACAATGCAGAAGCCGATAATGCTCAAACACATGCTCAGGTAAAGGTACTTTTCTCCATAGCGAAAACCGTTGCCTACAGTGGTCCATAAATAAATCAGGAACAGTGGGCTGGAGGCCTCGCCTGAAATACTCATGGCGGCTGTGGTGGTGCCCAGATCCGCAAGCATACCGATTATGCGGCGGCTACGATTGGCTCCCGGATACCTGATGCACCAGAAAAGGATGACTAAAGAGAAGGGTATGGCGTAGAGATAGATAAGAAGAACGGTTTTGGGCAGGACTTCGTTGAGGTAACAAAAAGCGGCGTATACGACCACGATAACGCAGTTGATTAACCTGACGACAGCCTGTTCACGGTCCGTCGAAAATCGCTTTGTTGACGTTTGGCTGCTTGAAACCGGCATAGACTCCAGATTCCCTGGATGGCCCTTGTTTTAATTATCTAGGTTGTCTTCAATATGTTTAAGTATTAGTGCTTTCTGGTCAAAAAAGGCATCAACACATTCGGGATCAAAATGTTTGCCTCTGCCATTTTCTATGTAGCTGAAGGCAGATTCTATTGACCAGGCCTCTTTGTAAGGCCGTTCGGAAATAAGTGCGTCAAACACGTCTGCCACCATGGCAATGCGTGCCTCTATGGAAATTTCATTGCCCTGTAGGCCTCGCGGATATCCGCTGCCATCAAACTTCTCGTGGTGATGAAGCGCAATGATGGCACCCATTTGTACGAAAGGTGAGCTGCTGTCCTTAAGAATCTCATAGCCGATTTGGGGGTGTCGTTTCATGACTTCAAATTCATTGTCTTCAAGGGGGCCTTCCTTCATAAGAATGTTGTCAGGTATCCCGATCTTGCCAATATCGTGCATGGTTGATGATACCTTAAGCTTCTTCCTGTGTTCAGGATCAAGGCCAATTTTTTCCGCGATGAGATAGCTTATTTCCCCCATTCGCATCAGGTTTCGCCCTGTGATCTTGCCTTTGAATTCCCCGGCTTTGGCAAGCCTGTTCAAGGTTTCAAGTTCACGCAACTGCACTTGTTCAGTGGCTTCCCTGACCTTTTGCTCCAGGGACTGGGCATGATTGCTGATGATCAGTTTTTGCCGCTGCATGGTCAGCAGGTTCCGGCAACGGACCTGGCACTCATGAATGTCCACCGGTTTCACAAGAAAGTCTGTGGCGCCTGCTTCCAGCGCGTTATAGAGCGCTTCCCTGTCTTCCAGTGCGGTTATGATGATGATGGGGATATCGTTGAATTGGCCGTCGGCGCGAATTTTCTCAATAAACTGCACGCCATCCATAGCCGGCATTTGATAGTCGGTCAAAATCAGATCAGGTTTGCTGGTTTGCAGGGCTTGCAGGGCAGAAATCGCATTGTCGAAGGACATGACCTCAATCTGGTCATCAATGGTCCTGGCAATGCTTTCCATTATAATTCGGCTGGTAGCCTGGTCATCGATGATGAAAACAATGTTTTTTTCGTTTTCCTCACTACGGGCTTCGTTCATGCGTGCTGTCTCAGAGGCCAGATTTACCTGTCGTACTTATTTCTCAATTGCGTCCATGCAAGGCCTTGTTTAATCAAAGGCTCACTGGAAATAATCAGGTTAACTATTGATTATTGCTATGCGTCTGACTCTTGATGCGCTGTTAAGCTAAGTTAGACCCGCAGCTTCAAACTTCGCTGACTAAACATGCATGAAGCTCTGTGTAATTTACCACAGACGCTTCATTCATGAGTGCTTAAAGGCAACAAATTTGAGGTTAATTAATCACAGGTTCCTTTAGTTTAACTGTCAAGAATAGTGACTGTGCCACTATCCCCGTCAACTCTGATTCTTTGACCGTCTTTAATGCGCTTGGTGGCTGATCCGGTGCCAACTACTGCTGGCATGCCGTATTCCCTGGCGACAATCGCCATATGGGACATGGTGCCACCTATATCGGATACCGCTGCACTGATTTTGCTGAATAGCGGGCTCCAGCTAGGATGGGTAATGGGACAGACCAGAATATCGCCTTCGTTGATTGAGCCAAAGTCATTGATAGTGCGAAGAACTCGGGCGGTACCCTCGACAGTTCCGGAGGAGGCCGCATAGCCGATAATTTCATTTTCATTTTGTACAGCTGGTGCTGCCCAGTTATTCAGGGTTTCAGTGGTGATCCCCCAGAGCATCTGCAAGGCAGGGTCTTCAATATTGTCAGGCATTGGCCCGATGGCCGGTGGTGCCTGCCACTCTTTTAATACTTCAAGCATGCGGCGGCGTTCGGCAATGATGGGTGGCCAATAACCCTGATTGACCGGTCTGGAGCCGGCAGCCCAGCTGTTCATCAGGTTGCCAAGGGTGAGATTAACCTCGGTATGATGCATTTGGAAGATGTCATCGCTGTTTTCAATAATGCCATGCATGGCGAGCAAATCACCGAACTCACGGATCTTGTTGAAAAAGCTGGTGGTCAACCAGTGTTCACAGTAGAACTTGTGATCTTCCACATAGGGAAATACCAGATGGCTTACTCCCAGCATCTGGTCGAAAGCTGCTCTTTCCTCATCAGTGTTCAAAAGATCACGGTATTCAGAAATGATGCGTTCGCGCTCTGCTTTTAATTGTTCAGTAGGACGCTCCAGGTTGTCACCCTGTTTTACCAGTTCAATATAGTGGGGCAGGGCGGACAGTGGGACTGTCAGGTCATCATTCCAGCTGCGCTCATAATGATAGAAGCCGTCACCGATACTGATGTTGAACCAGGGATCTCTTGATTCAGCCAGGGCATCAAGCCACTCTTTCCCGGCGTCGCCCTTTGCCTGAACTGCCGGCAGGATAACATCCGGGTTGCCGTCAGTAGTGAAGGCCTCATCGATACCCAGTTTTACCGCGAGTTTGGCGAGTTTCTTGAGCTCGTCATCGGGCCGGAACATCAGTACATCAATACCGGCGACCATGCGTGCGACAGTTTGGTCGGTAATTTCAGGGAAGGCCTGTTTGCAGAACTGGAAAAAAACCACGTAAGCCCCGTATCCCAGCATCAACATTTCGAAATGGTGGTTCCACATGATGGAATATTTTTCCAGCACGTCGTTGTAGGTTTCACGCAAATAATGATTCTGGGCAATACCTTTCGCCTCTTTGACGACAGCTTCATCTTCAAATTCAGGCAGCTCTGGTATTTTAATGGCATTCATGTCCTTGATGAGCTGGCCCATACGTTTTTCCCACTGGCCATAGATTTCATTCCAGTTTTCGTAATAGTGCCCAGCCCGTTCCTGGAAGATGCCAAGGCGATGTTGGATTTCTTCCGGGTCGGTAGCGGTATTGGCTGTGATATAGATGCGTCCATTGATGCAGCGATAGTCAACCCCTTTGCCCGTAGGGAAAGCAAAGACCCGATTCACAAAAGCGCCCATCGCATGATAGGCGGACTCAGCGGTAATCATGTCGAAGGCTGACATGGGTTCGGAGAAATGCATGGAGTTATAAAACCAGAAACGCTCATCATCTTCCGGTTGCACATGGGTGTAATAGGGATACATTTCAGCCCAGTTCTCAGCTCCCGGGGCATCTTCTATTTCAGTTGGCAGGGGAAAAGGGCTTTTCTTTTCGCTCATCGGTCAGACTCCGCAATCTATAAGGTTATTTCTTCAAAATAACCTTATTTTATTTATTGGTTTATTTATCAGATAGGTCAATATAAAGGACGCTAATCATCGCCTTTCTGGCCAAAAAATGGAAGAGCACGGGGTTGGAAGGTATTGAATGGGAAAACGGGAAACAGGACGAAGAATTAAAAGAAAAGAGATAAAAGTCAGTATCGGCGCCAGAATCAATTGTCAGTTGTTCAGCCCGGCTTAGTCCTGATCAGCTTGGGTACTATTGCCTTTTCCATAGATATCGAGAATATGGTCGAATGCTTCCTTGAGAGTGAGCTCGCGAAAGTCGGTAAACTCTCCGGCATCCATAAAAACTCCATGTTCCTGACATACCTCATACTGAATGTGCGGCTGTTTTGGGTCCTTTACCGATTCCATGGTTTTGTCACAGCGCGGGCAGTCAATTTTGGTGATTTCGTTATAAATCTGCCCGAGATAGGCATCTCCATCATCCAGAGTAACGGAGGTCCATTCATCCTTGACCTTTTCCGCTTCCCCCTGATCAAACCAAAGGCCGGCACAACGCTCACATTTATCAATCATGACTTCACCTGATTGGGTGAGTACTTTTTGCTCTTTCATGTCGGCAAAACATTTGGGACAACGCACGATTTCAAATCTCCAGGGGTACAGATCAATTTAGTGGCTAAAGTGTATAGCGAGAGGGCGGAATTTGCTATTCAGTGTGCTCCTGATAGAGATAATCCCGGGTTACCGGAACCACCCCATGCTGTTTCGCCAGCTGACACTGGAAAACCACTAAATTGGCAAATTCAAAACTCATATCACAAACCGCCAGATAGAATTCCCACATACGGTAAAAAGACTCATCCTTGAGTTCCAGTATGTCCTCCTTGTGTGCCTCAAAGCGTTCCAGCCAAGCTCTCAGAGTCCAGGCATAGTGCATGCGCCATATTTCCACGTCGGTCAGCATCAAGCGACTTTTTTCAATGCCGATGGCGGTTTCTGAAAGACTGGGGATTCTGCCGCCGGGAAAAATATAACGGTTGATCCAGGGATTGGTTTCCAGGGGAACAGTTTTATTGCCGATGGTATGAATGAGCGCGGCACCTTCGTCATCAAGCATGGCATTAACGCGACTGAAATAGACCGGCAAGGCAGCAACACTGACATGTTCCAGCATGCCAACACTGACTATACGATCATATTTACCCTCATGTTCGCGGTAATCGGATAACAGGAATGTGGTCTTGTCCGAAAGACCGCGGGCTTTTGCTTCATCAGTGGCAACGCGTAATTGTTCCTTGGACAAGGTGATGCCAGTGACATGCACATCATGATGACTGGCCAGATGAAAGGCCAGGCTGCCCCAGCCACAGCCAATATCGAGAACTGTCATACCCGGCTTGAGCAATAATTTACTGGCGATGTGCCTGGCCTTGTTAAGCTGTGCCTGTTCAATGCTGTCGTTCTGATCGCGAAAATAGGCGCAGGAATAATACATTTCCTTATCAAGAAACATGCGGAAAATGGTTTCTTCGGTATCATAATGATGAGCGATATTGTGATAACTGCGGGTGATATGGTTGAATTGTTGGTAGAGTTTGACCAGTGGCGTATACCACTTGATGACGCCTTTGGGCGAAAAGTTGGTGCGTAGTAAACCAAGAAGAATACGCAGATCCTGGTCACCGGTATCCCAGCCGCCTTCCATATAGGTCTGGCCCAGTTCAAATTCCCAGTCCCGGGCTACACGTTTAATTGCCTTCTCATCACGAATAAACCAGTGAGCTTCAACGCCGGATTGGCCAAAGCGGTGACTGCTTCCATCCGGCAAGTGCAGGTTCAGGATTCCTTGCTTCACACTGTTTTTCAGCAACTTCAGGTACATCTATATATTCCCCGTCATACAGTTATTTTTTTTATGAAACCATAGCTTCAGAGTTATGAAAGAAGGCCTTACGTGCACAGAACAGTCCGGCAAGAGCAAAAAAAGCCTGCACGATATGATTAATTTCTGCCTGCAGACTCGGTGCCCCAAGCTCTGCCATAAAAGGCATGCCAATCCAGTACGGAAGATAATAACCCAGCAACAACACCAGACTGATCCACCAGGTCAGAGGCTGGCGCACTTTCTCGTTGGCGAAAAAAAGATAAAGCACTATGACAATGGTAGCGATATCCCCGCAGGCTTCGCGTAGCGCGTGATACCAGGAATGGGCCTGGCCACCACCGAAATTACTTTGAACAAGGTAAGCCGGATCCCCGATATGAGTAAAAGTTGCCAGCAGGCTGGTCAAGCCATAACAAAAACCGAACACAAGCATTGCTCTGGCAATATTCAATTGATTAATCATGGAAGATTTCCTTTTACGCGTTATTCTTCACAAAAACGGTTGTCTGGTTTTAATTTTTCGGGTTATTTTATATAGGGTTCTTTCTTTTGCTTTTCTATTAGCGCTTCAGGTAGCTAGGTTATCAGATGCGTGCTGTTATTAAAAAAACGCCACTGTTAAACTTTGTTAACTAAACAACTGGTATAGTATTTTTTCAATTCTGTAAATTCAATTACTTATGGCAAAACTTATCAAGCAACCTCTGCTGCATTTTTTGGTCGCAGGAATACTTATTTTCGCTGTCTACCAATGGTCAGCGCCAGCTGTGCCGGATATTGAAAATCTGGAAAAGGTTATTCCGGTAGACAGGCTTGCCCTGTTAAATTTTATGCAATTCAGGGCGCAGGCTTTTCAACCGGAATTATTTAGTGAACAGCTGGATGCCATGAGCGAAACTGATCTGGAAAAACTGGTTGATGACTTTGTTCGGGAAGAGGCACTTTACCGGGAAGCGCTGGCGCTGGGGATGGATCAGGGAGACTATATTATTCGCCAGCGTCTGGTGCAGAAGGTAGAGTTTCTGCTGGAGAATATGGTGAACCAGTCGCTGGTTCCTGATGATGCTGTTATTGCCTCCTGGTTTGATGAAAGAAAAAGCGATTATCAGATAGATGCGGTCTATACCTTCACCCATATATTCTTTGACGCCGGTGAGCGGGGTCAGGAACAGGCGCAACAGGATGCCTTGAGTTTGTTGAACAGCGTGGACATTGGCGAGATTGCCTTTAATGATGCCTCCCAATACGGTGATCGTTATCCCTTTTTGCAAAATTATGTCGAGCGTACCCGTGATTTTGTTGTGAACAATTTCACCGAAGACTTTGTCGCCCGGCTTGATGTGATGGCTCCCTCTGATCAGGATTGGGCAGGCCCCTTTGAATCCCGTTATGGCTTTCATCTGGTGCTGCTGCGTAGTAAAACTGATCCCTATATTCCAGCATTGGAAGAAATAAGAGCGCGCGTGCTGGATGACTGGCGCTTTGAGTCTGTGCTGCAAAATCGCAGAGAGGCCGAGCAGCAGGTTATTGACGCCTATGAAGTCAGACTGGACTTGCAGGTGGGCCAGTAAAGATGAAATCGAGGTTTTTTTCGATTCTCCCGTTGGCGCTTGCGCTTTTCGCACCTGAGCTGTTTGCCCATGATGCACGACCAGTAGTGGTAACTCTCACAGAACAACTTCCTGCCGCTTACCAGTTTTCCATCAGGGTGCCGGATACCGTTGAAGCCAATAATCGGCCCGGGATTACCTGGCCGAACGGCTGCATTGAACAAAACAGGGTAAGCACTGCGGGGGGGAGCAATGGCACCGTACTCTGTGATGGGCCGCTTGCAGGCAACCTGATCACACTGGACTATCCCTTTTATAACCCATCGTTGGCGACTTTTTATCGCCTGACGACTTTGGCAGGTGACAATATGACTGCCATGCTGACGCCGACAAGTCCTGAGTGGAATATTCCGGTCAAGGCCACAAGAGGAAATATTGCTCTGGAGTATCTTGCTCTGGGTATTGAGCACATTATTGGCGGGCTGGATCATTTATTATTTGTATTGGGGCTGCTGGTAATTGCCGCTACCCTGAAACGAATACTGTGGACGGTGACAGGTTTTACCATTGCCCATTCCATTACCCTGTCGTTATCCTCACTTGGGCTGATAAGCATTCCCATTGTACCGGTAGAAGCGGTTATCGCCCTTTCTATTGTTTTTCTGGCCTTTGAAATTAGTCGGGAACATGCCGACAGCCTGACATATCATTATCCCATTATCATTTCATTTGGCTTTGGCTTATTGCATGGTCTGGGGTTTGCCAGCGCCCTGGGTGAGATTGGACTGGTGCACAATGAAATAGTTATTTCCCTGTTATTTTTTAATCTTGGGGTGGAAGCAGGGCAGCTTGCATTCATTTTGCTGGTAAGCGTTTTGTTTTTGGCGATTAATCGAGTCATAAAGAATTTATCTTTGAATGAATATGCCATACAAGATTTAATGACGCGTAAACGTATGGATCTGATTGCCGCCTATGTGATTGGTATACCATCGTCCTACTGGTTAATCGAGCGTGTGGCTCAATTTTTATTGATCTAGTAAGGCAGTCAGATAACTATTTACTTTACCCTTGCGTTAGCTTTTTTAAGATTGATGTTAAAAGGAGTTAAACGCTGAATTTGCAAGGAAAATACTATTAAAAATTTTACTCAGAAAGTTGCTTTTATCACCGGAGGCGGATCCGGTATTGGTCTTGGTATGGCGAAGGCGTTTGCCGAACGTGGCATGTCTCTCGCGCTTGCAGATATTGATCAGGCCAAGCTTGAATTGGCGCGAGAAGAACTGGAATCCCTTGGCGCGCAAGTAAGAATTTATCCCCTGGATGTTGCCGACAGGGACGCCGTATGTGAGGCAGTCAATGATGCCAAACTATTTTTTGGTGCCATTAATATCGTCTGTGCCAATGCCGGCGTTGCCGGCAATATGGGGCCTTTGGAAAATGCCAGAGTTTCGGATTGGGACTGGGTAATTGACGTAAATATGAAGGGGGTTGCCTATGTCGTTCAGGCCTGTCTGCCCCATCTGCTGGAAAACCCCGACAATGCCCATGTGGTCATCACCAGCTCCATCAGTGGCTTGAGAGTCTATGAACCAAGCCGCGGGCAGGGCATGTACAACATGTGCAAATATGGTCTTATCGGATTGGCCGAAGCCCTGAAGGTGGATATGCAGCCCAATGGTGTCGGGGTGTCTGTTTTATGCCCCAGCGTCGTCAATACCAATCTTTCCCATTCGGGGCTCAACCGGCCGGAAAAATATGGCGGTGCACTGTCGGCGAATAATGATCATGAGTTGGCTAATGCGGCAGCCTCGGGAACCGATCCCCTGCAATTTGGTCGCTGGGTAGTAAAAGCGATTGAGCAAAATTTGTTTTACGTGATTACTCATCCTGTCGATAGAGAGCTGGTGGAGAAACGTCATGCAAAAATCATCGAAGCGTTTGAAAATAGTAGTCAACTAACCAGCCAGGAATAGTTTCCGGTTTTATTCGAGTCCTGCCAAAGCCTTTCTTATCAGTGACTCAATATCGCCATCGTGATGAAATCCGGCGGCTTCTGCCCTTGGCAGTATCAGCGGTGGGTAACTACCAAAATTCTCTTCAACCCACGGGTCCGAGGCATAGTGAATTAACGACTGAACATCATGCTGTGGAAATAACTCGCCTATTCTTGCAACCAGTTCCTCAATCGTCACATGTAGTGCAGGCAGGGTGTAGGTGTTTGCTGTTCCTGAACCCTTGTTGCTTTCAGTTCTTGCCAGCGATACGGCATGAAGCAGATTCTCAATGCAGCAGGTGATCGACATTAGCCAGCTTCTGGCACTTGCTGAAACCGGGCAGGTAAAAGATTCTCCTTTGCTCAGACAGCGAATCAGATCACTGAAAAAGATTGAGACCGCCCCATTGGGTTCCGGTGGTCTTGCCACTATGCCGGGAAGCCTTACCGAGCAGCCTCCAAGCCAGTCGCGCCTGACATAATCATTCAGCAGGACTTCTCCAATAACTTTCTGCGCACCGTAACTGAGGTTGGGGGTGGGCAGGGTGTCATCATTAACTTCTGCTACCGCCGGTTTGCCATAGACAGCAATTGAACTGGCAAAGATCACTGTCGGTCTATTTCCCTGCTGCTTCAGCTTTTCCAGCAAGGCCATGGTGCCATGGATATTGGCGTCCACGCCTAGCGCGTAATTTGATTCCGCCAGCCCACTGGGCACACTGGCAAGATGAAAAGCCAGATCCACGGGTTCGTCCATGGCCTGTGCCAGTAGTGCCTCGTCAGCAAAGCTTCCTTCTATTCGTCTGATGATTGGATTGGCAGGGATCTGATCCAGCTGCAGATCCATCACCGTCAGCCTGTCAGGTTTTAGCTCGCCACCCGTAAGGAGTAACTGACGGGTAAGATGTCTGCCAATGAAACCATTGGCGCCGGTAACCAGAATATGCATTTTGTAAATTCCTTAATTCTGCTTATTCGACATTGGCCTGGGCGGCGGCAATACGGGCAATGGGAATTCGGTAGGGGCTGCAACTGACATAATCCAGACCCAGCTTGTGACAATACTTGATCGAGCGCGGGTCACCGCCATGTTCGCCACAAATGCCATACTTGATACCTTTCTTTTTGCGTTTTGAATCCTTGATAGCCATTTTCATCAGCTTGCCGATGGCGCGCTGGTCGAGAGAAACAAATGGATCCATCTCGATAATCTTATTGGTCAGGTAAGCCGGTATAAATTTGGCGGCATCGTCGCGGGAAAAACCATAAGTCATTTGCGTCAGATCATTGGTGCCGAAACTCATAAACTCCACATCATTGGCAAGACGATCGGCGCCCAGGCAGGCGCGGGGAGTCTCCATCATGGTGCCGATCTTGTAACGAATAGACAGGCTTTTTTCCTTCATCACTGACTGAATACAGCGGTCGATGATTTCACTGACCATGCGGATTTCGCGAACATTCACCACCAGCGGAATCATGATTTCCGGCAGCGGATGACAGCCCTGTTCCTTTGCCGCCAGTGCGGCGCTGATGATTGCCCGTACCTGCATCTCGGTGATTTCCGGGTGCATAATAGACAGACGGCAGCCGCGCAGTCCCAGCATCGGGTTCACTTCCGCCAGATCCTTGATGGCGTTTTTAATCAGCTCCAGCGGCTTGTTGATGTGCTCACTTAGTGCTGCGATATCTTCTTCAGTGTGTGGCAGGAATTCATGCAGAGGGGGGTCCAGCAAGCGGATGGTGATGGGCTTGCCGTCCATGATGCGAAACAGTTCCAGAAAATCGTCATGCTGAAATTTTTCCAACTGAACCAGATAAGATTCACGCTCCTCACGGGTTTCCGACAGGATCATGCCACGCATCACGTCGATGCGCTCTGCAGCAAAGAACATATGTTCGGTACGGCACAGACCAATTCCTTCCGCGCCCAACTCAAGAGCCCTGGCAGCATCTTCCGGTGTTTCCGCATTGGCGCGCACGCGCAGCTTGCGGTACTTGTCAGCCCAGTTCAGCAGGGTCTGGAAATCATCGCTGGAAGACGCTGCGATTTTTGGAATATCGCCAAGCATGACTTCACCGGCAAGACCGTCCAGGGTGATGATATCTCCACGCTTGATAATCTGGCCTGATGCCGTGGTAGCGGTACCCGCTGCAGTATCAATAGTGAGTTTGTTGCAGCCGGTAATAGCGCAGACTCCCATGCCTCTGGCGACCACTGCCGCATGGGAGGTCATGCCGCCCAGTTCGGTAAGGATGCCCTCGGCGGCCTTCATGCCGTGGATGTCTTCAGGTGTGGTTTCGCGCCTGACCAGGATCACTTTTTTCCCGGTGCCGGCTTCTGTCACGGCCTCGTCAGCAGAAAAAACCACGGCACCGGTAGCACCGCCGGGACTGGCGGGCAGGCCACTGGCAATAACATCTTTCTTGCTCTCTGGATCTACCATGGGATGCAGAAAAGCTTCCACATGTTCCGGCGAAACCCTGAGCAGGGCTTCCTTGTCAGTTATCAGCCCTTCCTTGACCATCTCCACGGCAATCTTGATGGAAGCACGTCCCGTGCGTTTACCACTGCGGGTTTGCAGAATATAAAAACGCCCTTCCTGAATGGTGAACTCAATGTCCTGCATATCCCGGTAGTGATTTTCCAGTAGTAACTGGGTATCAAATAGTTGCTGGTAAACATCGGGCATTTTATCTTTCAGGGCATCAATGGGCAGGGGGGTGCGGATACCGGACACCACATCCTCGCCAGCGGCATTAAAAAGGAATTCGCCAAAAAACAGTTTCTCGCCGTTGGACGGGTTACGGGTAAATGCGACACCGGAGCCGGAGTCATCACTGAAATTGCCATAAACCATGGACTGGATATTGACCGCGGTGCCCAGTGATTCAGGGATATTATTCATTTCCCGATAAACATTGGCGCGGGGCGTATGCCAGGACTGGAACACAGCTTCCACCGCCAGCAACAATTGCCGAAAGGGATCCTGGGGCAGGTCCACCAGCTGTTTGAAATGGTCGATAACCCGCTGCCAGTCCTCGGCTTCCATGTCGATATCCAGGGATTTGTTGTTGGCCTTTTTGTAGTCATCAATGGCCTGTTCAAATTGTGCTCCGTCTACGCCAAGCACAACGTTGGCAAACATCTGGATGAAGCGACGGTAGCAGTCATAGGCAAAGCGGGGGTTTCCTGTTTTACGCGCCAGGCCCTCAACGATGTCATCGTTGAGGCCAAGATTGAGTACTGTATCCATCATCCCCGGCATCGACACCGGCGCCCCGGAGCGCACTGACAGCAGCAAGGGATTATCGGGGTCACCAAAGTGGGCACCCATTTTTTGTTCTACCAAATCCAGCGCAACCCGGTATTCCTGCTCCAGTCGGTTAGGCAGCTTGTTTCCATTGGCAAAGAATTCACGGCAGGTGTCTGTAGTAATAATAAAACCAAAAGGCACAGGCAGGCCCAGGTTGGTCATCTCACAGAGATTGGCACCCTTGCCGCCAAGCAGGTCCTGATCGTCCTTGTGACCTTCATTAAAAAGATAAACACGCTTAGCCATACAACATTCCGCTTGGTTTCAGTTGAAGATAGATTTCAGGTAAACAGGAAGAGCATATCAGATCATGACCCGGCATTTCTCATGCCAGTGCATGGTAAAACCGGGAGAGGAAAATATACAATTGCTAATATTCATTCAGGGATTAATTACGGTTCGAAACCCGATATGAGAAGTACCCAGACCTTTTCCCTGTGCCTGTCTGGCTTCCGGTCGATAACGCATGCAGTAATTGGGGGCGCACAGATAGGAGCCTCCTTTTATAACGGCAACGGGTTCTCCGGGCTGATTCGGATCATAACCTTGCGGATATTTTTCCTTGTCGAGGAAGGCGTGGCTTGAAAACCAGGGCGTCTCGGTCCATTCCCAGACATTCCCGATAAGATCATAAAGGCCAAATTCATTGGCGCTATAGCATCCTACCGGCGCAGTACCGACAAAACCGTCCTGAGTGTCATGCTGAAAAGGGAACAGGCCCTGCCAGGTATTGGACTGATAAACTCCTTCCACATCCCGGCGCAGACTGCTTTGCGCGGCAAATTCAAATTGGGCTTCTGTTGGTAGCGTATGACCTGACCATTGCGCATAGGCTTGTGCATCTTCGTAAGCGACATGCACCACTGGATGATTTTCCCTGCCGTTAATACTGGAGCCGGGACCTTCCGGTTGTTGCCAGTTGGCATCAGCCATGAATTGCCACCAGCTGGCAAAGGGGTTCATTGGCTCATCACTTACATGGGGGGCAAAAACCGCAGAACCGGGAATCAGTTCACCGTTGGCAGGATTCTCAATCCCTCTTTCAGCCAGCGTGAGGTAGCCGGTAGCACTGACAAATTCAGCAAACTGGGCATTGGTGACTTCATGTTGTCCGATCCAGAAGCCTGCCACCGAAGTTTCAAAGGCCGGGCCTTCTTCAAAATAAGTGCCTTCAGCACCCATGGTGAAATCTCCCCCGGGAACCCAGACCATGCCTGGATAGGAAGAATCGATAAATGGCATGTCGCTACATTGCTGAGCGAGTCCATCAAGATCATTGCCCGGTCGCTCAATGGTAGCTGCTCCCCAGCCGAGTACGGCAAGGATTCCTGCACCACCGACAGCCAGACCAATAAAAAATCCTTTATTCCGGGTAGACATAAATTAAACCGTTTTCCTCTTCGTAACGCTCCCAGTTCTCAATCATTTGTGCCAGCTTGTCTGGCAATTCCGTACCCAGGTCGACTTGTTCATTGGGATCTTCGGCAAGATTGAAAAGCATCCAGTGGGCGTCTTCGCGGGCAGCCAGGTCCCAGACAATTTTCCAGTCACCCTGACGCACAGCTCGATGGCCATTAAGTTCCCAGCCGACGATTTCTTCTTTAGAATGGACTTCTTCCACTTCTCCGGTAATCATCGGCAGCAGCGACTTTCCTTTTATCGGCAGAACTTCCCTGCCCTGAAAAGACGTACCCGGGTGCTGAGTCCCAGCCAGTGCAAGAAATGTAGGCATAACGTCCATGACCGTTCCAAAACCATCGGCCTGGGTGCCGCCATCAATCATTGATGGGTAGTGAACAAACGCCGGCACATGAATACCCCCTTCAAAAGCCGTGGCTTTGTGACGACGAAATCTGGTTTCACTTACTGTTGCCCAGTTGCGCCCATACATTACGTAGGAAGTCGGGCTACCGAGATTGTCGACGGTCTGGTCATAATATTCTGGCGTGATGACATTCTGAAAGCGCGGGCTCAAGTCGAGGCGACTGGATTCAGCACCATTGTCAGACATGAACATAATAAACGTATTGTCATATTGTCCTGTTTCTTTCAGGTAACTGATGACCTGACCCACATAGGTATCCAGTTCACTGACCATGGCAGCATAAACCTCCATGCGTTTGGCTGAGAGGGCTTTTTCCTCATCACTTTGTTCATCCCAGCGCGGCGAAAAAACCTCCAGCGACATGGGGTCAGCATCTGCGGGAATATGACCCAGTGCCTGCATGTTGGCGAAGCGGCGTTGGTAGATGGTTTCATAGCCTTCATCATAAGTACCTTTGAAGCGGGCTATAACATCCGCTGGCGCCTGCAGGGGCCAGTGCGGTGCAGTGTAGGCAAGATAGGCAAAGAACGGTTTGTTCTCATCCCGATCTTCTTCTATGTACTGAATCATTTTCTGTGTGTAATCGCGGGTGGTATACCAGTCATCATCCACCTGAACCAGTTCATCCCCATCACGGTAATTGGCATTTTGCGGACCACGCCAGTCCCAGGGACCAAGATGTGCTGCGCCGTCCATGGATACAAAGTTTTTCTTGAAGCCTCTGGCATGGGCGCCATTTTCCACATCAGAACCCAGATGCCATTTACCTGTCATATAAGTGTTGTAACCTGCATCTGTCATCAGTTCTGCCAGGCTGGCCACGCGAAAACTTAGATAGCCAAGATAATTGGGCTGGTTCATGTGTCGTGGGTTGGAAGGCGCAGTCTGCACACCCACGCCTGCCATATGATTATCAGTGCCGGACATCAGCATGGAGCGGGTCGGGCCGCAGGTCAGGCTGCTAAAAAAATCTGTCAGCAGCATACCGTTGGCTGCCAGCGCATCCAGATTCGGTGTTGGTATTTCGCTGCCATAGAAACCAAGATCGGCGTAGCCCAGATCATCGGCAACAATGAGCAGGATATTGGGACGCTTATCAGCTGACATTTCGGTTGCTACTGCTACTTCCTGTTCCCCGCTGCAAGCCTGTAGCAACAGACAAACCAGGATACAAAAGAGATGGTGGCGTAAGGTGATTGGCATTGTTTCCCCTATAAAACTAATTAGCATCTTTGTTATTTTTTATTCGTGTTATCAGGTAGTAAGTTTTTCAAATTATTCTCAATAGCTGATAGCAGACTGATGGATCTGATGCACTCGCCGGAATAGTTTCTCACGGCCTGGTGCGGCGCTGCCAGCCTGTACAATAGTGCGCATAATACTACTTAGATAGATAGCGGAAGGCAAAATAGCTGCCGTCCATGCCTCCTCATGGCATTTGCCCTGCATACCTTGAAAATCCTGTAGATTCCGTCTACCTTCCTACCCTGATATTCAATTCCCAGACCTTGTCATGACCAATACAGCAATTCCTCCTGTTTCTCCCGTTCCGCCAGCTAACCATGCTCAGACTGAGGGTGGGGCAGACAATACTATTCTCGGTCATCCCCGAGGCCTGGTAATACTGTTTTTTACCGAGATGTGGGAACGCTTTTCCTATTACGGCATGCGTGGACTTCTGATCCTCTATCTCACCCAGCATTTTCTGTTTTCAGATGAACGCTCGACTGTGCTTTATGGTGCCTACACCGCACTGGTTTACGTCATGACAATCATTGGCGGCACGCTGGCAGACCGATACCTGGGTTCCAGAAAAGCAGTGACCTTCGGTGCCATCCTGTTGGTGCTTGGTCATTTTGGCATGGCGTTTGAAGGCAGTGGTTCGCGCCAGTTGATGACCTATAACGGCAGTGATTATCAGTTGACCCTGGATGGCCGGGGTGGTGATGCCAACCAGATAATTATTTCCGAACAGGGCACCTCCCTGATCAGTTTCAGCGAGGGGGCTACCAATTTGCTGATCGCTGACCCTGGCGTTGTCGGACTACCGGCTTCCATCCCCACCGACAGCTATACCCTCAGGGTGGAAACCGAAACCTTCTACCTGAATATTCTTTATCTATCGCTGGCATTGATCATTGCCGGCGTCGGCTTCCTTAAAGCCAATATCTCCACCATAGTCGGATCACTTTATGGCTTTGGTGACAGCCGCCGTGACTCGGGATTCACCATTTTTTATATGGGCATCAATATGGGCGCTTTTCTGTCTTCCATACTTTGCGGTTACCTGGGTATTGCCTTTGGCTGGAAGTATGGTTTTGGTTTGGCTGGTATTGGCATGTTGTTTGGTCTGATGATATTTCTGAAATATCAGCCCTGGCTTGAAGGCAAAGCTGAGCCACCCAACGAGGGAAAGTTGCGAGAAAAAGTGCTGGGCCCAATCAATATCGAACAGATGTGTTATTTGACGGGACTGGGAATAATCATCATATCCATGCTGCTGGTAATGAATGCGCATTTGGTAGATGAAGGCTATGTGGGCTTACTGGGAATCATTATTTTCATCCTGCTGCTGGGGTATGCCTTTGTCAGTTGTGAAGGGGTCGAGCGCGACCGCATGTTGGCCGGCATCTATTTTATTCTTGCGCAGATTCCATTCTGGGCACTGTTTGAACAGGCCGGATCGTCCCTTAACCTGTTTACCGACCGCCTGGTGGATCGCACCATGCTGGGCCTGTCTGTGCCGGCACCCGTGTTCCAGTCACTCAATGCCATGTTTATTGTGTTATTCGCCCCGCTACTGGCCTGGCTATGGATTAGCCTGGCGAAACGAAATCTCAATCCTTCCACGCCGGTGAAGTTTGCTTTCGGTGTTTTCCTCGCCGGACTTGGCTTTTTGTCTCTGGTGGCGGGAATGAAGCTGTCGGGTGATGACGGTATGACAGCGGTCTATTTTATTTTCCTGATTTACTGGATCCATACCATGGGTGAGCTGATGGTGTCACCGGTTGGCTTGTCTGCGGTGACCAAGCTGGCACCACCCCAGGCGGTGGGGATGACCATGGGAGCCTGGTTCCTCTATAGCGGCTTATCCAATTATCTGGCCGGGGTCATCGCTTCGACTACCGGGGCGGAAACCATAGGCGGACAGCTTGCTGACACCGCTGCAGCCAAGGCGACCTATGCAGCGGTCTACACCCAGGTAGGCTATATCGCGATGGCAATCGCCGTGGTGATGCTGCTGATTTCTCCATTTATAAAGCGCATGATGCATTCTGCCTAGTAGCATCATCAGTGTTTCATCAGCTTTTCGGCAGCTTTTTACGCCTAAAAAGGATGCATCCTTTTCCAAGCTGCGCGATACTTGAAGGCGCTGGTATTGTGGCAGGTTCACAGAGGGGAACTAAAAACAATAAATCCCCTCATCTTTATTCAACGTATTCTATTAATAATCCTCAATTCACAATACCGCTGAGAAATATTCACTTAAGGAAAATATTATGTCGAAATTTAAATTTCTGCTGCTAAGTGCCTGCAGCATGTTACTTGTTGCCTGCGGCGGCGATGACAGTAGCAATGCCACAAGCAGTAATAACAGCGAAGCATCTGTAAGCGCCTCTTCGAGCATGCAAACCTCGCAATTCTCTGCCTCAGCGTTTGGCAATGTGGACCAGGCACGTCTGGCCAATGCTGAAAATGAACCTGAGCAATGGCTGACTTACGGCGGCTCCTATAATGAGCAGCGCTACAGTTCACTGGATCAGATCAATAGCGAAAATATCGATCAGCTGGAACTTGCCTGGTATCACGATATTCAGGCTAACCAGGGGCAGCAATCCACGCCACTGTATGTGGACGGCGTGCTTTATATGACCGAGTCCTGGGGGCAGGTTGATGCCATTGATGCCTCCAGCGGAGAAACTCTCTGGCGCTTTGATCCTGAAGTCGCCGGTAATGTTGCCGGTAAAGGCTGCTGCGGGGTAAACAATCGCGGTGCGGCAGTGTATGAAGGCAAGGTCTATGTCACGGCCTATGATGGCCGCATGTTTGCGCTTGATGCAGCCAATGGTGAAGTGCTCTGGGAAACCCAGACGGTTGATGAGTCGCTGAACTATACCTCTACCGGTGCGGTACGTGTTGCCAATGGCAAGATCTTTATTGGTAATGGTGGTGCTGAATTTCGTACTCGCGGTTTTGTTTCTGCACTGGACGCCGAAACCGGAGAAGTGGTCTGGCGTTTCTACACCGTGCCAGGCAATCCTGAACTAGGGTTTGAAAATGAAGCCATGCGCATGGCGGCCCAAACCTGGAATGGCAACTGGTGGGAACTCGGCGGTGGTGGCTCTACCTGGGATGGCATTACTTATGATCCGGTAACCAATTTATTATTGTTTGGAGTAGGCAATGGCGCACCATGGAATCCCCTGGTGAGAAGCCCCGGTGGCGGTGACAATCTGTTCCTGAACTCCATTGTGGCTGTTGATGCCGATACCGGAGAATATGTCTGGCATTACCAGCAGATTCCGGCAGAGGAATGGGATTTCGATTCAGTACAGCAAATAACCGTTGCCGATATAGAGGTCGATGGTGAGATGCGACATGTCGTGATGCAAGCCGCCAAAAGCGGTTATTACTATATGAATGATGCCTATACTGGTGAACTGATCCGTGCCAATAATTTTGTGCCGGTGAACTGGACTTCCGGCTATGACATGGCGACGGGTAAACCCGTCATTAACGAAGCGGCGCAATACACCAAACGTACTGCTGCCACTATTATTCAGCCTGGCCCTGCCGGTGCTCATGGCGCCGCGCCCATGTCCTTTAGCCAGAACACCGGACTGCTTTATATTCCTGCCATGGAAAGCAGCATGGCTTTTACCAACGCGCCGGAAAATATCGAAGGCCGTTTTAACCTGGGAATGGAATATACCGGCGGTGATTATGCCTATGATGATCCGGATAATACTATCGTGCGTGGCAATCGCTCACGACTGGTGGCCTGGGATCCAGTAGCTGCCGAGGAAGTATGGGCGATAGAGGATGTGGATGTCGGTGGGACTCTGAGCACCGCAGGTGGGCTGCTATTCAAGGGCAATGGTCGTGGCGAATCTCTTGGGGTTTACAGTGCCGAAGATGGTACGGAACTTAAATTGCTGGATACTCAGGCAAGGACTTTTGCCGGAGCCATTACCTATATGCATGAGGGTGAGCAGTATGTTGCCCAGGTAGTAGGCGGTCCTTCATTTTTGGGTTATTACGCACCTACCTATGCGCGTCTGCTGGTCTACAAGTTGGGCGGTACAGCTGAATTACCACCTAAAACAGAATTTACCCAGCGCCCATTTTCTCCACCTGAAGAAACAGCCGCTGCAGATGTTATCGCTCGCGGTGCTGAAATCTATGGGGAAAACTGCGCCATGTGCCATGACGTAGGGGGGATGGCAAGAAGCTCCTTCCCGGATTTACGCAGATCACCCATGCTGCATTCCGAAGAAGGCTTTAACAATATTGTGCTTGCGGGCGCGCTTGCAGAACGCGGCATGACAAGTTTTGCCGCAGTGCTGGATGAGGAAGCCACCAATGCCATCAGGCATTACGTGATTTCCCAGGCCCACATTGCCATGAACGCCCCCAGTCCGTTTGGACCGCCGCCAGATGTGGCGCCAGAGGATGTTGATGAAGTCGAAGAGGCGACTCGAAACAACTAGACTAAAAAAGTCACAAGTCACAAGTCACAAGTCTCAAGTTACAAGTTGCAGGCAAAAGGTTCTGTAGGTCGGATAAGGCTCGCAGAGCCGCCATCCGACGGGCGACCCAAGGTCGCCTGCTTGAGACTTGAGACTGATTCACTATCTCCTCCCACCTCACTGAACCGCCCACCTTTATCCTTTATCCTTTTTTTGAGACTTGAGACTTGAGACTTGAGACTTGAGACTTGTAACCTTATCGTCTCTTCAGGTATTGATTGAAAATTCCCGCCCCCTGTCATATCCTCACTGGCATTAATCCAAGGAGGAACACATGCTTCTTTCTAAAACTCTTTTGAAAACCGTTATCGGTATAGCGCTGAGTACAGTCGCTATTTTCTCTTATGGCCATCATGGCTGGAGCTTCTACGGTGACCTGCCTTTTATTCTTACCGCCGAAGTCGTCGATGTGGCTTTTGGTAACCCCCATGACCAATTAACCCTGAAGGATGGCAGTGGCCAGGAATGGAACGTCCTGCTCAGTCCTCCAGCTCGCAGTCGCAGCGCCGGGCTTTCCAGTGAAGATGTTGAAGTAGGAGATACCGTTACCGCCTATGGTCACAGACGGCGCGAGGGGGATTTGTTTGAAATAAAAACAGAACGTCTCAAGGTGGGTGACAGAATGTTTAATCTTTACCCTGATCGAAAATAGCTTTTATCCGTAATTGAATAAAAAACTGTATAAAAATATAACTTTGCTTCGGAAAAAATTAAAAAGGGAGGTTTAATAGATCCATTGGTAAAAAATAATTAAAAATAATTAAAAACAATAAATAAAAATAAAGGGAAAAAACATGAATAAAAAACACTTATTCAGAAAGAAATCTGGATTATTACGTTATGCGTGTCTGGCTGCAGTTTTTGCCCCGACATTGCATGCACAGGTTCTTGAAGAGATAGTAGTGACCTCGGAACGGCGCGAAACCGCATTGCAGGATACACCGATTTCAGTATTGTCATTCTCCAATGAAATGATGCAGGCGCGCGGTGTACAAACCGTTGAGGATCTTGCCACCAACTCTCCGAATCTGGATATCAAGGGTTCGCGCGGAACCGGTAATGTTTCGCCCACCTACCAGATTCGTGGTATTTCAGGCGGAGGCGGAGCCACCGGCGAGCGCGGTGTCGGCTTCTATCTTGACGGCGTCTTTGTACCCCGCCAGACAGGTCCCTACATGCAGGTACTGGATCTGGAACGCGTTGAAGTATTGAGGGGGCCGCAGGGTACCCTATTCGGCCGTAACAGCCTGGGTGGCGCTATTCGTGTTTTCTCCCAGCAACCGACTCAGGAACGCGATGGCTATGTGCAACTCACCGGCGGTAATTATGGCCGCAGTGATTTCAATGCCATGTTCAATACCCCCATTAGCGATACCTTTGCCATCAGGGGGCAGGCAGCCTATCTCAGCCAGGATGGTTACGTTGATCGCGGGCCTCAGGAACTGGGTAGCTCGGAGAACCTGATTCTGCGTCTGCGTGGAGCCTGGGAAGCCAGTGATAAAGTCAGTGTCAATTTTGGCTTTATGCATCTGGACTCTGAGTCCGATGGTAATCCCCAGGATCTTGAAACCTTTGATATGTCTCCGGTAGATCCTATCAATGGTGTCAGCAATGTGATCAGTTTTGAGGGTGGCTATGCCGACTGGATGTCTGATTTCCTTGAAGCATCCGGGCAGCCGCGTTTGCAAAACAATGATGCGCGACTGCTGCTTGATGATTACTCCATGCCCAGCTTTTGTTTCCTCGATGATGCGGATCCGGACTGGGATGACCTGTGTAAGCAGGTGAATGAAAACACCTATACCCAATATGATATGACGGTTAACTGGGAGTTGTCCGACACCATGAGTCTGACCTCGGTCAGTGGTTATTCGGACTTTGAAAGTAGCGGTATCACTGACTGGCAGTTGCTGGGGATGGAACGTCGCCCCAGTGAGGCAGAATCCTGGACCTTTTATCAGGAGCTGCAGTTAAACTCGAGTCACTTTGATGGCAAGCTGGACATGGTATCGGGTCTGAGTTATTTCCATGAAACAGCTGATAGTCCGCGTAACTACCTGTTACAGGCAACTGGTACCAGTATTTTTGGTGCACCCGGATTACCGTTTTTTACCCCGACAAACCAGAATCCCAATGGTAATGGCTGGACCGGTGGTCGTATAACCGGAGACACCGCCACTACCCAGAAATCGGATTCCTGGGGCGCATTTTTCAATGGCACCTGGCATGCGACAGATGCATTGAATATTACCGCTGGTGTTCGCTTTGCCTATGATGAAAAGGATTATGAGCAGACTGAATATGCCTCGGACAATTTCACCCCGGCGCCGGGCACTACTTCCACCACCGTTAACACAGATGACTCCTGGTCAGAAGTGGACTGGCGTGGCACCGTGGATTATCACCTAACCGACGACCTGATGGTCTATGGCACCATATCCAAGGCTTATCGAGCCGGTTCTTTTGCCTATCAGATTCTGGATAATGTGCCGGGACCTGAACAGAGTGGCGATTTCATTACCGCCATCCCGCCGGAAAAAGTCATCAATAATGAAGTGGGATTCCGTGGTGAGTTTTTCGATAGCAGGTTGCGTTTTAACCTGACTTATTTCGACATGGAATACAGCGATCGGCAGAATGCGACCGCTGTCTCTGATCCGACCTCACCAGTGGGCTTCGCCATTCAATTGGCGAACCAGGGGACTATTGATCTGGATGGTGTCGAAATTGATACCCAACTGGCGGTCACGGATAACTTCTCTCTGAATGCCAGTGCCGGTTGGATAGACAGCAAGGTCAATGATGTCTGTGTCAACAATGGCATCTTCCTGTTTCCATCGCCAGCTGAGCGAAGCTATCAGGTCGGTGGAATCTGGGATTTCGACCTGGAAAATAATGGTGGCCTGCAGTTATCGGTTAACTATGCCTACACTGGACCACAGCAGACCCATCCAGGCGGCGTTGAAGCGCCAAACGGGCCGGGCTCTTCCGGTTGTGGTAGCGGTCCTTTCGGTGTGCCGGTGGCGGAATGGTTCCTGGATTCACGCTATGAACTTCCAGGCTACGGCTTGCTTAATGCCCGACTGTTGTACACCAGCCCCGATGATCGTTGGGAAATGGCCTTGTTTGGCAATAATCTGGCTGACAAGAACTACGGTAACTTTGCCAGCCGCTTTGGTGGCGGTTACTGGGAAGGTGGTCCACCCGCACCGGTTAATCTGAAAGCCCCTCTGCGTTCAGCATTGGGTGTTACCCGAGGCAGACCTCTTAACTGGGGACTGACCTTTAAATACAGACTGGGATCTGGCGGCAGTTAATGCTTGTCCAGAGTGTGAATAAAAACAGGGTGCATTTATGCACCCTGTTTTTTTTTGGCTTAAGCCTTATGTTTCTGGCGCCATACCAGTCACCTACAGGATAGGGGTTGGTAATATAGACATGAAGACAGACAGGAAATCACACGGGGCTTATCGAACGATTAACCAACTGCAATAGGCAATATAGAGCAGCACAAGCAAGATTCCTTCATAGCGTTCGACCTTGCTACGGGAGAATAAAAACAGGTAAGTCAGCAGGCATAGCAATACCATGCAGATAATATCCGCCCACAGAATATTACCGGTTTGCAATGGCGTGATAAGGGCTGTGATACCGAGAATGCCCAGCACATTGAATATATTGCTGCCTATGATGTTGCCAATGGCGATATCACCGTAACCGCGGCGTGCTGCCACCAGGGTGGCTGTCAATTCAGGCAGACTGGTGCCCAGGGCAACGATCGTCAAACCTATAACGGCTTCGCTCATACCAAACAATAGAGCAATGCTAACAGCCGCCATTACCAGTAATTTACCTCCGGCAATCAGCAAACCAAGTCCGAGAAAGATCAACCCCAAATCAATGGCGAGTCTGCCTCTGCTTTGAGGAATACCCTGAAGATATTCTTCCTGAACAAGTTCTGGTTCTTTCCTGGCCTGGAGGAAAGTGAAGGCGATATAGGCAATCAGTGCCGTAGCCAGGATCAAGCCTTCAAGTCTGCTTATCTGATTATCAAGTAAAAAAACAACAGCCAGTAGCATAGATGTAATCATTATGGGGGCATCCATACGAATAATCTTTGCCTGTACGACAAGCGGGGAGATCACGGCAGACAGACCAAGGATGAGGCCTATATTGGCAATATTGGACCCTATTACATTGCCCAGGGAAATATCACTGGCATTATTCATTGCGGCATTCAGGGAGACTGCAAGTTCAGGTGCACTGGTACCAAAAGCCACAACCGTAAGGCCGATAGCCAGAGAAGATAAACCCAAACGGGAGGCCAGTGCCACGGCACCACGAACCAGAGTCTCTCCACCGAAGTAAAGGATGCATAAACCGGCTATTGTCTGAAATAGCGCGATCAATTTATTTCAGCATTTCCCGGAGTGGGCCGTTCACCGCTTCGGCCCATAAACGATAGCCCATTGTGGTCGGGTGTAATCCATCACTCATGATGTCAGTGGAAATTACACCGTCTGCATCGAGAAAGATGTCACCGATGTCCCGATAAAATATCTGTTTACTATCATCAAGACGGGCAATGACCGAATTTATCTGTGCGAGTTTTTCCCTCACCGGATTGTCAGGGGTGCTACGTGGAAAAATTCCCAACAGCAGAATTTTGGATTGCGGCCAGCGTGTCTGCATGTCCAGTACAATAGCGCCGACTCCTTCTGCGATTTCGCCAGCCAGATTTGTGCGGGTATTGTTAGTTCCGATCATCAGCATAATTACCTTGGGTGAATAGCCTTCACCTTCGCCATTTTGCAAGCGGTATAGAACACCTTGGGTGGTATCGCCAGCAATGCCAAAATTGGCTACTTTCATATCAGAAAAATATTTATCAAATACAGGTTTACCTGCATAGCGTCCGCTTTCTGTACGCCACCAGTCTGTAATCGAGTCGCCCATGAATAGCACATCAATATTGCCTGCGCTGGCCACGGCCAGATTGGCTTCGTGTTTTTCCTGAAAACGCGGATTAAGCGCAGGAATGATCGCCGTGTTAATACCGGGGGGAGAGACTTCCAGCAAGAAGGGATAACGGCTGAATAATTTTTCGTCTTCAGTGCCAAGGCCAGCCATAAAGGACGCAAGCAACGTTTCAGCCCGCCTGACTTCAGTCTCATCTGGTCTTGGCATGACGACAGCATCCGGGACCGGGGCAGGAGCCGCACGTCGGGGTTGTGCAATAGCCGGGAAAGTTGACAGCGCACTGATCCATGCAATGATTAAAAACGTCAGACACTTAAATGGTGTTCTTGTCGCTCGAATTACTATTTTCATAGATGTTCTCCTGCTTTCAATCTTTTGAAGGTTATTTTTATGCTTTGACTTCATTGAAAATCATTTTCCAGAGATGTTCAATCAGATTCATATTCTTCAGTCTTGCTGATTAAAGAACTTTTCGAACTCTCATTGTATTTTTTGCGTGATAATTCTGAGAGGTAGAGCCTTTTATTCATTCACAAGATAAGAGTATGATCGAGATAACTTAACTGGGGAACAACAAAATGTCAGCATCAACCATAATCGTGTTAATTATTTTAGCCGTGGTGATTTTCTGGGTTGTTGGAATTTTCAACAAACTCGTCACTCTTAAAAATCGTTACAAGAATGCATTCTCACAAATAGAGGTGCAGCTTAAGCGGCGTTATGACCTGATTCCCAATCTGGTGGAAACCGCCAAGGGCTATATTCAGCATGAAAGAGAAACGCTGGAAGCGGTAATCAATGCCCGAAATCAGGCGATGAGTGGCCTGGAAAAGGCTTCGGCCAATCCCGGAAACCCGGCTGCCATGCTGGATCTGAATCAGGCCGAAGGTATGCTCAGCGGGGCATTGGGAAAGTTGAATGTAGTAGTAGAGGCCTACCCGGATCTCAAAGCCAACCAGAATATGATGCAGTTGTCTGAAGAGCTTACCAGTACGGAAAACAAGGTCGCCTTTTCCAGGCAGGCATTTAACGATGCGGTGACTGAATACAATACCTACAAACAGACTTTCCCACCGGTTATTTTTGCCGGCACTTTTGGCCATAGTGAAAATGCCAGTTTGCTTGAATTCGCAGACAGTGAAGCCATGCAGGAAGCGCCCAAGGTTTCTTTTTAAAGCAACGATAACTGCTCTGTTATGAATTTCTTTGCTCATCAGGATCAGGCCAGAAGCAATACGCGCAAGCTGGTCTTCCTGTTTATCTGCGCCGTAATCACACTCATCGTGATCACTTCGTTACTGGTTATCGGTGTCCTCACTTATATAGAAAGCCAAAATGAAGTAAGTATTAATGCAGACGTGCTGGGCTCAAAAATATTTTTCCAGGTAAGTCTGGTGGTGATTTGTGTGATTGGGCTGGGGACCCTGATTCGCCTGGGGCAGCTGCGCGGCGGCGGTAAAGTGGTTGCTGAAGCTATGGGTGGCAGATTGCTTAATACCAATACCCGTGATGCCGATGAGCGCAAGATTCTCAATGTGGTGGAAGAAATGGCCATTGCATCAGGCACATCGGTACCCCCTGTTTATCTTATGGAAGATGAATCGATCAATGCCTTCGCAGCGGGTTACCGTCCACGGGATGCCGTTATAGGCATCACCCGCGGATGTATCAGGGAGCTTACCCGTGATGAATTGCAGGGTGTCGTGGCCCACGAATTCAGCCATATTTTTAATGGTGATATGCGCCTTAATATCAGGTTGATGGGACTGCTCTACGGCATCATGGTAATTGGGCTGATTGGTTATCACATATTGCGTGGCAGTCGCTACCGAAGCGCCGGGTCACGTTCTGGCAAGGGTAATGGTGCCGGGGCAATATTGATGCTTGGCCTGGGACTGATGGTGATTGGCTACAGCGGTACTTTTTTTGGCAATCTCATTAAAGCGGGCGTCAGCCGACAGCGGGAATTTCTGGCCGATGCCTCTGCTGTCCAGTACACCCGAAACCCAGAAGGCATTGGCGGGGCGCTGAAAAAAATTGACGGCTATATTTACGGCACAGAAATTTCTTCCAGGGATGCCTCGGAAATCAGCCATATGTTGTTTTGTAGTGGGCTGAAAAATTCGTTTTCCGGATTATTTGCAACCCATCCACCATTACAGGAACGCATCAAACGCATCGATGCTCGCTGGGCGGGCATGAAAGATGTCAAGCCTCAACCTGCTGGGGATACTTTGTCTAGTGCAGAAGGGGTTTCGCATTTTTCAGGTACTGGCAGTCAAGCCGCATCCACTGTTCTGGATAGTGTCGGTAATCCCACTGCTGCCCATCTGGCCATGGCTGCGACAACGCTGAATGCTTTTTCTCCAGCACTACGCGATGAAGCCCATAATACGATTGGTGCTTCCTTAATGATTTACAATCTTCTGCTTGCCCTTTCTGATAAAGATACCGAGGCAAAACAGCTGGCCACATTAAAAGCAGATCTGGCGGAAAAAGATTTTCTGGCACTGCAACAAATCGAAGGCGAAACTCGCGATTTACCCAGAGAGAAATACCTGGCGCTAATTGATCTGGCAATGCCCAGTCTGAAACAGCTTTCAAGGGTACAGTACCGGGAGTTTATGGCTGTACTGGGTAAACTGATGATGGCCGACGAAGAAATTTCATTGTTTGAATGGTGCCTGTTCAAGATTTTACGCTACACCCTCGATGAGCGTGTGGATCGCAGAATGAAATCCAGAGCCATTACGTCTCTGGCTAAAGAAAGTGAGGTGTTGCTTTCTGTGCTGGCCAGCGCGGGTAATGAAAACGTGACACAGGCACAAGCGGCCTTTCATGGGGCTGAAAAATATCTCGGTCTGACGCAGGATCTGAGCTTCCAGGCCCATATCGGCAGTAATACCGGCATACTGGAAGATGCAGTGGACCGTCTGAATAGCCTTAAGCCCTTACAAAAACCCATGCTATTAAAAGCCATGGTGACCTGCATAAACACAGACGGAAAAGTTACCGCAGAAGAAAATGAATTATTACGGGCAGTGGGCAGTCTGCTTGACTGTCCTATCCCGCCATTGCTGGATGGTCAGCGTTATCTCTGATGTGACTCTTTCCTGATCCGGATGCCTGCGGCTAATCGATAATTGCCTGATGGGCCTTGTCGAAAAAAGCCAGGGCTTGCGCACTCGGGGTCATGACTGATTCTGCCATGATCTGTTCACCCGGTAGCAATACATTGCCTGCTTCATTTTCCGTGAAACCTTGCCAGGCAGTTTGATCCCGGCCTGGCTGACAGATAACACTAAAATAAAAAAATCTGCTGGCTTTCAATTTCAATCTCCCGGTATTCCCGGATACCGTCTTCGCCTTATTAAAAGTCAGGAAGCTAGAGATAAGACGAAAAAAACAAGAGGCAGGAGACAAGAGACAAGCGACCCGTAGGTCGGATAAGCGCAGCGCCATCCGACAAGTGTCAAGCAGGAACGCCTGTAAACTTTTTTCAGGGCGTCAGGGAATTATAGAAAATTACGCAATAGATGACTTTAAAAATCATGTGTCCGATCTGGTCCTGATGAATGTTTATCCATTTTTCGCATTTAGCGTAATCAATCAACCAGTGACTAATGGTTTCCAGAATAGCAAAAAGGTAGTTTCCGGTAAGCAGTATGACGATGCCGGCATGGGTGAGTGCATGGGCAGTCAGCCAGTAATACCAGTGCGGAAAACTTTCGCCATACTGTTCCTTGAGATTGTTCTTACGGCTTTTTGCCGCGCTCATTGGACCCGGTTGCAGAACATAGTCGCCCACACAGTGTCCGATCACCAGGTTAAAAAACAATATTAGTACTTCCATCCGCGACTTCTCTGGGGAATTATCTGGAACCTCTTCAGCCTGGCGGGTGCCAGAGAGATTGCCTATTTTTCTTTTTATTCAAGCGCTTGGGTAAACATTATTCATACTTGCAGGGGGATGACAATTCAAACCAGGCAAGTCAGGAATTTTTCATATATTCAGGAAATATTCATTTACCCCTTGTTAAGGTGTTTCCCGAGACTTTATGCAAGACACCAGTCATGAATTCAGCGCTATTTTGGCTGACTTTTTTACCGTTTATGAGAAGCATTAGCAGTGCTTTTGAATCTATGCATGGCTTTTTAAATAACGGTAACTAACTGAATAATATGATTTTTAAGAGGTCTCCGTAGTGATTCGCTAGTAACGGTGATCAAAACAGAACTGGCAGAGAAACTTGACTGTTCAGTAGTCGTCACCATTGCCGTTCCCATACTCCGGGTCTCCTGGGGCGGTAATTGGTGGCGCAATTGATAATAGGGCACCTGGCAAGCGCGCGGTTTTACTTTGGCTGGATCGCCTTGCAGATAGAGAAAATTAGTTGGTTATGATTGATGGTATGGCTACAATAGCCTCTAAGGTAAATATCAATAACGACAGCAATATCAGGAAGATATACCCTAAAATCGGCGCGTTTGAGCAGGTTTTAGTGTCTTTTTAGCATTACCTGGCAAGGCAGTCTGGAAAAGCAGTGTAAACTGCAAATATGCACGTAAGCAGAGAACAGTTCATACTGTTAAAATCGTTTAACTGGCCTGAAACCTGGTCCAGAATGAGAGTTCGTAAGTGAAAAGCAAAATATCCAGTCTCTGCCTCATGTTGGGAACCTTGATCGTTTCCCTGCATGTTGTTGCCGCTGACAGTACTGAACTTTCAGAGCGTCTGGATACCCGCGTGAAGGCTAATTCCCTGCAGGATACCGGTGTTAATAATCTTGGCTCAGCGCCGCGCATTTCTCGTCGCCAGGCATTAAACCTGGCCAGTGGTCGTTATGATGGTCGCGTATTGGGCGTTGTTCAGTTGGAGAATAATAACTGGCGTGTCAGGATGGACCGTGATGGCACCGTGTTTAATGTCTTTGTAAATTCCAGTTCCGGTGCGGTTAGCGCGCCATCAGAATAGACGCCATTATTTAGTCGCGATTATTTAGACGACATTGTTACAACATTCATCACTGTCTTTTCAATTTAATAAGCCAGCATTCATAACCCAGGTTTCACAACTCAACTTAACCGACCCAGGAAGGAATTCAGATGCGCCTGCTAATAGTTGAAGATGAAGATTTACTCAGAGCCCAGCTGGTCAAAGCGCTTGAAGATGCTGGTTTTGTAGTGGACAGTGCGGGCGATGGTGAAGCCGGTTTGTTCCAGGCTCGTGAATGCGATTATGACGCTGCCATCATTGATCTGGGCCTGCCAAAAATCAATGGCATCGACCTTATCAAGACTATCCGGCAAGACGGTAAAAATTTTCCTATCCTTATTCTCACGGCCCGTGATAACTGGACTGATAAAGTAGAAGGTCTGGATTCCGGTGCCGATGATTACGTGGTTAAACCTTTCCAGATTGAGGAAATCAAGGCGCGCCTGAATGCCCTGGTAAGACGTGCCGCTGGTTTTTCCAAACCTGTTCTGGATTTTGCCGGTTTGAGTCTGGATACCACCGCCAAACGCCTCAGCGTGAATGATGCGGAGGTCGAGCTGACGGCTTATGAATACAAGGTGCTTGAATATCTCATGTTGCATCCGGGTAAAGTGGTTTCCAAAACCGAGCTGACCGAACATCTCTATGATCAGGATTACGACAGGGACAGCAATGTGCTGGAAGTATTCATTCGGCGCTTACGTCAGAAACTGGACCCGAACGAAACCCTGAAGCCCATTGATACCATTCGTGGTCAGGGTTATCGATTTAATGTCCCAGCCAGCAACGTCTAAAAATCCCTACTCCCTTCAAACTCGCCTGGTCCTGGCGTTCAGTATACTGCTGATTCTTTTTCTCGGTCTCGCCGGCTTCGTTCTTGATCGTGCATTCAAGGAAAGTGTTGCTGCTGCGGTCGAGGAGCGACTGCAATTACAGGTATATGCACTGCTGGGCGTAGCAGAGCCCGATGCAGAAGGTTTTTTTCTACCGGACCTGGAAGAAGCACGTTTTTCCCAGATTAATTCCGGTCTCTATGGCTTTATCCTCGATGCGGACGGGGCAGAGGTCTGGCGCAGTCCCTCTGCGCTGGATGTTAACCTGGAACAGGCTAATTTTATGAGCCAGGATGTGGCGCCAGGACAAACCGTGTTTGGAAACATGGAAACCCCGGAGCAGGGTAGCCTGGCCTACGCTGATTATGGCACCTACTGGTCATCTCTCGATCAGGAATTCTCTTTTGTCGTACTGGAATCTGTTGAACCTACCGATGCCGAGATTCGTGAATTCCAGTCCAGTCTTTATTTGTGGTTTGGTGGTCTGGCGCTGTTATTGTCCATTGCCCAATTCCTGTTGCTGCGTTGGGGCTTGAAACCGTTGCAGCAACTGGCCATGGAAGTCTCCAGTATTGAAGCCGGTGAAAAAGACCAGGTTGAACAGGGCTACCCGCCTGAACTTGAAGCTGTCAGCAAGAATCTTAATCTGCTAATTAAAAGTGAGAGAGAAAGACAAAGCCGTTACCGCACTACCTTGGGCGATCTTGCTCATAGCCTGAAAACTCCGCTGGCAGTGATAGCAGGAATTGTTGATCAGGTCAGGGAAAAAAATCAGTCTAAAGAGGCTGGAGGGAAAACAGAATTACTTGAGCTCGATGAACAACTGGAGAGAATGAATCAGATTGTCTCCTATCAATTGAAAAGAGCAACGCGTTCGGAGAAATCCCGCCATTTGGGTATCTCTATTCAGGTATTGCCCGTAGTTGAAAAGATTATCAATGCGCTGGAGAAAGTCTATCTGGATAAATCTGTCATCGTGGACAGGAAGCTGCAAGCGGATGCTGTATTTCATGGAGAAGAAAGTGACCTGATGGAGTTATGTGGCAATTTACTGGATAACGCCTTCAAGTATTGTCATAGCCGGGTCATGGTGAAGGTAAGCAGCAAAGGTCCATTGCTTGATATTCAGGTCGAAGATGATGGTGATGGTATCGCCGAGCAGGATCGGGAGTGGGTACTGCAGCGTGGTACTCGCGGTGATACTCTGAAAAGCGGGCAGGGTATTGGTCTGGCCGTCACAGTAGATATTGTCAGTAGTTATCAGGGGGAGATAAGTGTCGGCAGGAGTGAGCTGGGCGGCGCCAGTATCCGTGTCAGTTTTCAGGTATAAGCCGATACATTGCATGCTGTGATTGAGCAAAAATGAATCAGTCAGATTTAAATCAAATAAGACGGAGCCAGAGTATGCATGAGGAAAATCCCCGATTTTTCTCAAGGAGAACATAAGCGGGTATAACTACTGTCGCTTTTCCCCCCGCTCTCTTCATACTCTGACCCCAAAACTGAGTCATAAAATGGCAGGCACTAAATTTATGATATTAATCAGATAGTTAAGTGCTTTTGACTTTTCCTATTCGACAATGTTTATTATCAAACGATGATCCTGAATCATTCCTGAATAATGGTCTGTTGCCCGCTACTCTCCAGTGTTTGGAGCTTCAGTTTTCAGGTATTCGGGAATCAGAGCCTAAGCCTTATGGACCTTTA
>Ga0255756_1000502_pt1 | contig 47858 bp, 41 predicted proteins | sample 011ome_20_FD_179956 | JGI IMG/M metagenome (GOLD analysis project Ga0255756, IMG submission 179956) | Coastal salt marsh microbial communities from the Groves Creek Marsh, Skidaway Island, Georgia - 011509CT metaG (version 2) | ecosystem: Environmental > Aquatic > Marine > Intertidal zone > Salt... | reverse complement strand
AGAAAATGGAGGTGTGGTGCAGACCGTAGCTTTTTCATCCTACGTAAACACCCAGAAACACGAGGCCCGAATGGCTTATATTCAGGAAATCAGAAAAAAGTTAGCCGATAAAAAAGGATATGCTTGGTATGAGCGCAGTCAATTGCGCGACCTCACTCAAGCACAAAGAGATGAATTCATGTCCTATTATCCAGCACTTGTGGCCGAGGCCGAAAAAATAGCGCTTGAAGACCCAAATGCACCTGTAGGGGTTACGGTAGCCGATTTCGTGGACCATATCGATTATATGGTCAAGTTAATCGGGATCGATCACGTGGGTATTTCCTCAGACTTTGATGGTGGAGGTGGAGTCCAAGGATGGAATGATGCTTCCCAGACCTTCAACGTCACCCTTGAGTTGGTCAAAAGGGGCTATACCCAAGAACAGATCAACAAACTTTGGGGTGAAAATCTACTCAGGGTATTGGACGAAGTACAAGCGGTAAGCGCCAACTGGGGCAGTTAATGGCAGGATGGTGAGAAGTCTATTCGTTGCATTAAGTTGGGTATTTTGCCTGAGTATTTGGGGCCAATCCCCCTTGGGTGCCTGGGAAGCCCAGACCCAAGACCCTGAATGGGGAGCTTTGCGCGTGGTTTCCATCGTCTCCTCATCGCACCAAGTCATCACTTGGTACCGAAAAGAGAATGGTGCTTTCGTGAGGACTATGGGTGGTTCATGGGGGTTGATGGACGATCGATGGACCCTCACGGTTGAGTTTGATTCAACACAGAGCGAATTAGTGGGAAGTACCCAAGAGTATACCGTAACACCAACAGCGACAGGTTATCATATGGCTCCTCTGGGCTTAAACTTTTCCCAGATCGATGCAGGTACACCTGGAGCTTTGGCAGGAGCTTGGTTGATGACGGGCAGGAAACAAGATGGCCAAATCAGCGCAAGATCAACCGATGGTCCTCGAAAAACCATGAAAATCCTTTCCGGTACTCGTTTTCAGTGGATTGCCTACAACACCGAAACTAAGGCATTTATGGGTTCAGGTGGCGGAACATATACTACAGAGCAGGGAAAATACACAGAACACATAGAGTTTTTTTCCAGGGACCAAACCCGGGTTGGAGCTGCTTTGCCCTTTGATTTTTCCCTGGTTGATGGTGCATGGCACCACTCAGGCATGAGCAGTCAAGGAGCGCCAATCTACGAAGTCTGGACTCAGCGGTATTAAATAAAAGTTTTTTTTGGGTTTGGCAGGTATATACCGTTGTGTCCAACGTGTCATATCACTCCATTTTTTTGTATTTTTAATAGATACTTAAACTTGACTCCATGAAATCCATCAAATTGTTGGTGGCGCTTTGCGCTACCGCCTGGGCCTGGGCCCAACCACCGGTTACTGAACCGCTTACCTTGGATTATTACCTTCCCAAAAACACCACCTACAACCCCAACATTCCCACCCCAAAACAGATTATTGGCCACGAGGTCGGCGAATGGCATGTGACGCACGATAAACTGGTTCAATACGCCGCTGCTGTTGCGGCGCTTTCCGATCGGGTTCATTTGGAAAATAGGGGAGTGACTTATGAAGGAAGACCACTTTTGCTGTTGACGATCACCAGTCCAGAGAATTACAAAAACTTAGCTAAAATAAAGGCGGAACACATGGCTTTGACCGAGCCAGGCGCTGCTTCTTTGGATACACAGAAAATGCCTTTGGTACTTTATCAAGGGTTTTCAATCCACGGAAATGAGGCCAGTGGTTCTAACGCGGGACTCGCTTATCTGTATTATCTAGCAGCTGCTCAAGGTCCAGAGATAGAAAAAGCGTTGAGCCAAACAGTCATTTTGATGGATCCTTCTTTTAATCCCGATGGTCTGCAGCGATTTGCCTACTGGGCCAACACCAACAAAAGCAACAACCTCAATCCAGACCCTAATGAACGCGAGTATCACGAGGTTTGGCCTGGCGGAAGAACCAATCATTACTGGTTTGATTTAAACAGGGATTGGCTGCCTACACAATTGCCTGAAAGTCAAGCCCGTTTAGTGACCTTTCACCAGTGGTTGCCCAATATTTTAACGGACCACCATGAAATGGGGACTAATTCTACGTTCTTCTTTCAACCCGGAGAGCCCAAACGAGTTCACCCGTTAACCCCAAAATTAAATCAGGAACTCACCGCTGAAATCGGCACCTACCACGCCAAGGCGTTTGATCAAATAGGCTCCTTGTACTATTCAGAGGAGAATTACGACGATTATTACTACGGAAAAGGATCTACGTTTCCAGACTTAAACGGAAGTGTCGGTATCCTTTTTGAACAAGGAAGTTCCAGAGGGCATGTACAGGAAAGCGATAACGGGCTGCTCACTTTTGCGTTTACCGTGCGCAACCAAATGACGGCTGCACTTTCGACTCTTGAGGCAGCACAAGCCATGCGTGTTAAAATGCTCAACTACCAAAGAGATTTTTATGCTCAGTCTTGGGCGATGGCTCGGGCGGAAAAAACCAATGCATGGGTGATTGGCCAAGAAAAAGATGTCGCTAAAACCACGGAAATGGTGCGTATGATGCAGCGCCAAAAAATTGACGTGCACCCGCTCAAGCAGGACATCACCGCAGGGGGGACCACCTACAAGTCAGGCAGTAGCTTTTTGGTGCCTTTGAACCAGAAGAACAACCGCTTGATTCAAGCGATGTTTGAACGCAGATTGCAGTTTACCGATAGTTTGTTTTACGATATTTCCGCTTGGACTTATCCACTTGCCTATGGAGTGCCTCATGCAAAAACAACTATGGCAGCGGCAGGTCCTGTTTTGGCCCCCGTGGATCACCAAACAGGCGGAGTGCGCGGTACTGGGAAGTATGCCTATGTGTTTGAGTGGCATGAGTACTACACGCCCAAGTTGTTGCAGGAATTGCTCTCCCAAGGAATTCGCGCTAAAGTGGCGATGAAACCGTTTACTCTGGAAGGCAAGAAATACGATTACGGAACCATCATGATTCCCACTCAGAACCAAACGGTGGATGCAGTTTCCATGCACCAGGCGATCGATCGTGCAGCGCAAAGCGCGCATGTATTTGTAGATGCTGTGGGCACAGGATTGAGTTTGGGTATTGATTTGGGCAGCAACAATTTTGAGCCCTTGACCCACCAGAAGGTAGGTATGTTCGTCGGTCAGGGTGTGGCGGCCAGCGATGCGGGTGAGATCTGGCATCTTTTTGACCAGCGCTATGACATCACACTCACCAAAATTGATTTGGCCTATGCTTCCCGAACTGATTTGTCTCGGTATACTACCTTGATCTTACCCTCCACCTATGGCAATGCTATCGATAAAGCGACCCTGGAGAACCTCAAAGAGTGGGTACAAGAAGGAGGTAAGTTGATAGGGTACAAAAACGCAGTTACTTGGATGGAGCGCAATGGGTTGTTGAAAGCCGAGTTTGTGCAGCCTGAAATGACGGCAAAAAATATTGCTTTTGACCAGAAAGAAAACTTCTATGGAGCTCAAGAAACCGGAGGAGCTATTTTTGAAGCCAAAGTGGACTTAAGCCACCCGATAAACTTTGGATACACCCAAAACAAGTTGGCACTGTTTCGAGATACCAACATCTATATGAAGGCGGATGCCGACAGTTTTAACAATCCGATTCAATACACCCAAAGCCCATTGATCTCTGGATACCATTCAAAAATCAATGCGAAACTGATCCCCAACACGGTGCCCTTTAAGGTGCAAAGAATGGGCAGTGGACGAGTGATTGCCTTTACCGACAACACCAACTTTAGGGCCTTCTGGTATGGAACCAATAAGCTGTTGGCCAATGCCTTGTTTTTCGGCCATTCCATGTAACTGATAGTCATATTCAAATACAAAAAGGGCGCCGCGCAAGCGGCGCCCTTTTTGTATTAGTTTACTGATGTGTTTTTCATTTCAAGAGGAACCCTGGGATTCATCAAACGAAACCACAGTGGCGGAATTAACGCAATCAACATAGAGGTGGGATATCCAAAAGGGAGTTGAGGGCTGTCTGCATGGTTTTCAAGGGTAGGGTATTTTTTGGCTGATTTAAAGTGGTGATCGCTGTGGCGCGTCAATTCATAAAGTACTACTCTACCCATGGCATGATTTGAATTCCATGAGTGCTTGGCTTGAACTCTTTCGTATCGCCCACTGGGGAGCAGCTGGCGCATCAATCCGTAGTGTTCGATATAATTGATGGTTTCCAGCAGCAGAAATCCTACTACCCCAGCACCTGCTGCCCACCCCGTGACTGATGCTCCGAACAGCATCCCCACAGACAGCCAAAAGCCTAGGTGAAATAGTGCCGCCCACAACATGTAGTTAGTTGTCGATATAAATCCCTGGTTGTTTTGTTTCAATTTGTTGCGTTGAATGATCCATGCTTTTTTATTCATACCCCAAACAGCTTGGGGGTAAAAGGCGTAAATAGACTGGTTGTATTTAGCTGTTGAGGGGTCCTTGGGGGTGGATACATCTACGTGATGACCATAGTTGTGTTCTATATAAAATCCGTAATAATGACTGGGCATCAGCAGGAGTTGTGCTGCCTTTTGTGCCCATGGCGTTGATCTGTGTCCCAATTCATGAGCGACATTGATCCCATTGGCCCCAAAAATCACTCCAACGGATCCCATCGCACCTAAGCGTTCCCAAATCAAATGATCGCCTTGAGACCAATCCAGAAAATACCACAGGGAACCAAATACCAGAAGAATGTTTAGGTAGAGCAATACGTCAAAAATCACAGAAGCAGGATGTTTATTTTCTGCTAATTCAAAGGGAACGGTCACTTCAAGTAAGGGAATCACCACAAAGGCATAAATCAGCCCAGAGAAAGTCCATATTCCGCCCACCCAAATTCCGAGTAGGGCTGCTGTAGGAATAGAGTAGGCCCATAGATATTTCATGCTCAGATAATTAGGTCATTAAAGTAGCTATTTCCTGCTCCATGTGCAACAAATCGTTGGTGTAACTTGTGTTACCACTCAAGGAAAAAGGCTGGCGTAGTTTTGTGGCAAAATTGATAGAACTATGAAACAAATAGCATTCATCGGTGTTTTATTGGCAGCTCTTACGACGAGTATTTGGGCACAAGAACCCGTCCACTTGAGTTTGCAAGAGGTACAAGACCGCGTTGCGGCCAAAAACCTACAGCTCAAAGCGGCGCATCAAGCTTATGTAGCAGCTAGAGGAGATTTTAGACAAACCAATGCCTTGATTTTACCCTCGATCAGCGCGAGCCATACGGCATTAGCAACCACTAATCCCTTGATGGCTTTTGGGTCTAAACTAAATCAAGAAGTGTTGACCCAGGCGGATTTTAATCCTGTATTGCTCAATAACCCAGATCGCTATGAGAATTTTGCGACCCGGATCGAAGTACTGCAGCCTTTGTTCAATCTAGATGGTTTTTTGGGACGCCGAGCAGCTAAACTGAAAATGGAAGCTATGGAGCTTCAATCTGCTAGAACCCAGGAATACATGCAATTAGCTGTTTTTCAGGCGTATAAACAATTGCAGTTGGCTTATCAAGCGGAACAAGTGATGGCAGCAGCCGTAAAAACAGCCGAACAAAATGCACATTTAATCGCCAGTTATGTCGGTGAGGGATTGGCCCAGAAAGCGGATGAGCTGATGGTTCAGGTCCGAGTTGCTGAGGTGCGCAATGGATGGCAATACGCTCAGAGCAATGTGCGCAATGCCTCAGATGCACTGTTTGCCTTGATGGATGAAGATGGTCAGGGACGGATTTTAGTGCCCGAGGCATCTGCCCCATGGACCGAGGATCTTCCCACAGGTGAAGCTCTAGGCGGATTAGATGCGCGCAAGGATATTCAGGCTATGCACAAGGCGACTCAGGCCTACGGTAAAATGCAACAGTCCAGTGTTTTGGGGATGGCTCCACGTTTAAACGCCTTTGGCACCTATGAGTTATACGATACTGAATTACTTCAGTTTGGTGCCGATGGATATACGGTTGGTGCGCAACTGAGTTGGAATGTTTTTGATGGATATAAAGCCATGGGAAAGGCAGAAAAAGCTAAGGCGGAACATCTAAAAGCCCAATACGAAGAACAACAATACAGAAATCAAAGCGAGGCGGAACTCGCTGCGGCTAGACGTCAAGCCGTAGATGCCAAGAATCAGTGGAAAATGGCTGAATTGGCCTTGGCCCATGCACAGGAAGCTTATCGCATTCGCGAAAATCGATTTAAAGCAGGTCTTGAAAAAACTACCGACTTGTTGATGGCTGAAACACTCATGTTTGAAAAAGAATTGGCCCTCAGTCAGGCCTTATTTAATGTCCAATTATCCCACAAATTTGTCGAATTCCTAACCAAATAGACCTATGAAACGCATTGCTATTCCAGCCCTTTTGGGCGTCTTTTTGCTGAGCGCCTGCTCTTCAGAACAACCTAAATCCACCGAACAACTTCCTGCGATCTCTGTGACATTGGCCCAAGCAGATGCCTCTGCTGCAGCTGGTATAATCACGGGTAGCGGTATTGTAGAAGCGGCCCAAAGCGCTAACCTAAGTACCCGCATGATGGGGTATATCGCTCAGTATCATGTGGCTGTAGGTGACCGGGTAACCCAAGGTCAATTATTGGTGGAGGTGAATCCTTCAGATATGGCAGCAAAAACTGCCCAAGCCAAAGCTGGTGTTGCCCAGGCCCAAGCTGGGTACGACAACGCCAAAAAAGATTACGAGCGCTTCAAGCATCTTTTTGCCCAAAATAGCGCTTCACAAAAGGAGTTAGACGACATGACTACCCGTTTTCAAATGGCTGAAGCGGGGCTTAGCGTTGCTCAGAACATGCTGAAAGAGGTGGAAGCCCACATGGCCTATGCGTTGATCCGCGCGCCATTTTCCGGTGTAGTGGTCAATACATTTGGCAAGCCAGGTGACATGGCCACTCCAGGAATGCCCCTAGTTGCCCTAGAAGGCGGATCCGGATTTGAGGTGAAGGCATGGGTGTCTGAGACCAACATCGCCAAAATTCAAACGGATACTCAGGCCCACGTAGTGGTGAAAAGCCAAGGTTTACGCCTGCCAGCAACCATTACAGAGGTCAGCACTTCTGCCAAAAATACAGGCGGACAGTATTTGGTGAAGTTGCAGTTATCTGAAACAGATGCAGCGGTTCGTGCGGGTATGTTTGTACAAGTTCTTTTTGAAGGAACCACAGCAGAAGAAACTCCTGCTTCCGGTGTCCTGGTGGAAACAGCCGCTTTGGTGAAGCAAGGTCAGTTGACCGGGGTTTACACCACAGCACAAGGCAAAGCGCTGTTGCGCTGGGTAAGGATTGGAGCGAGCAACGACGGAATGACCGCAGTGATTTCAGGTCTATCTGCCGGAGAATCTTATGTGCGCACTTCAGCGGCTCCGCTTTACGACGGGGCCCCAGTGTCCATCAACTAATTACACTTTAAGACAAGTAAGATGCAACAAGGTATTTCAGGTAAAATAGCCAATTTCTTCATCAATTCTAAGTTAACCATCCTGTTGATGGTGGCTTTGATGGTGATTGGTTCCTACAGTTCAATGCTCATTCCCAGAGAGGAAGAGCCCCAAATCAATGTGCCTATGGCCGACATTATGGTCGGTTATCCAGGCGCGTCTCCCAGTGAAGTGGAAGCGCGCGTGATCAAGCCGTTGGAAAAAATTATTTCTAACATCAAAGGTGTTGAGCACATTCACGCTATGGCCATGAATGGACAAGCGATGATTGTTGTACAGTTTTACGTAGGTGAAGACACAGAGCGTTCCTATGTCAAGCTCTACGATGAGTTGATGAAGCACGAGCACGAGTTCCCCAATACGGTGATGAAGCCGATGGTGAAAACGCGTTCTATCGATAATGTTCCCATGTTGGGGTTGACCCTATGGAGTGAAAAATACAGTGATTTTGAGCTGAGACAATTGGCTGAAGAGGTTTCTAACGAAATCAAAAAAATTAAAGATGTATCGATCACTAAGGAAATCGGAGGCAGAAGCCGGGTGCTCAGCGTGGTGTTGGACAAAGAAAAACTGGCTGAAAACCAGGTAGATGCCCTAGGTGTGGCGCAGTTGATCCAAGCCCACAATTCGAGTAGCCAATCAGGCAGTTTTAATGCCCAAGATCAGGAGTTTTTGGTGACTACCGGTCGTTTTATCCAAAGCGCTCAAGAATTAGGTCGTGTTGTCGTTGGGGTGAATGGACGTATGCCTGTATACTTAGAACAAGTAGCAGAAATTGTGGATGGACCTGCCTCTGCGATCAATTACGTTTCTTTTGGCTATGGACCTGGTCACGAAAACAAGCAAGCTCATCCTTCAGAATACCCAGCGGTTACTATTTCAGTAGCCAAGGTTAAGGGAGCTGATGCGATGAAGATTTCAGAAAAGATATTGGCTTCGGTAGACGGATTGAAAAAAAATCTAATCCCTGAGGATGTTCATGTAGAAGTAACCAGAAACTACGGAGAAACTGCATCTCACAAAGTAGGCGAGTTGTTGATGCACCTCGGCGTAGCCATTATTGCGGTAACAGTACTAGTGATGTTGGCCATGGGCTGGCGCGGTGGTTTAGTCGTATTTTTCTCGGTGCCTTTGACCTTTGCCCTCACATTGTTCAGCTATTATATGTTGGGCTATACCCTCAACCGAATCACTTTGTTTGCGTTGGTTTTTGTGGTGGGTATTGTGGTGGATGATTCGATTATCATCGCCGAGAATATGCACCGACACTTTAAGATGAAGCGTTTGCCGTTTAAACAAGCAGCCATTTACGCGATTAACGAGGTGGGGAATCCAACCATATTGGCCACCTTCACCGTTATTGCAGCCATCTTGCCTATGGCCTTTGTGTCGGGTATGATGGGACCCTACATGAGTCCGATGCCTATCGGCGCTTCTATTGCGATGATGCTGTCACTTTTTGTCGCTTTGACTGTTACTCCTTATTTGGGCTACCATTTGTTGCAAGAAAAAGAGGATCAAGCGCATAAGGAAGAGGAGGGGTTAGAAACCAGCATGATCTATAAGATCTACAAGAAAATTGAACAGCCACTTTTGGATGATTCCCGCAAGCGCTGGACCATGCTCGGTGTTACGGTGGCTCTTTTGTTGGGTTCGGTCTTGATGTTTTTTACCAAATCAGTCGCCGTTAAAATGCTGCCCTTCGACAATAAAAATGAATTCCAAGTGGTGGTGGATATGCCTGAGGGAACTACCCTTGAGCGGACAGCTGCAGTGACCAAGGAAGTCGCTCAGTATTTGTCAACTATCGAAGAGGTAGTGGATTACCAGAACTATATCGGTACTTCAGCCCCGATTACCTTTAACGGATTGGTGCGTCACTACGATTTGCGCGGTGGAAGCAATATGGCCGATATTCAGGTAAACCTGCTGCACAAGGAAGACCGCGATGCCCAGAGTCACGATATTGCCCGTAGAGTGCGTGAAGAAGTTCAGCGCATCGGTGCCAAATATGGGGCCAATATCAAAATTGTAGAAGTTCCACCTGGACCTCCAGTGCTTTCTACTTTGGTCGCAGAGATTTACGGACCTGATTACATAGAGCAAATCAAAGTAGCTGAGCAGGTAAAAACAATTTTGGAGCAGACGGAAGACGTTGTGGATACAGACTGGATGGTTGAAGCCGAACAAACGGATTACCGACTTGAGGTAGATGCGGAGAAAGCAATGGCTTATGGCATTGCTCCTGCGCAAGTGGTGGGTAATTTGACCTACGTATTGCGCGAAATGCCTGTAAGCCAATACTATGACCCGACTTCGGTACATCCGGTAGGTATTGTGCTTAAGCTTAAGGATCAAGATAAATCTTCCCTAGAGGATTTGAAAAACCTAAAGATTCAAGGAAATCAAGGCCCTGTAGCCATGGGTGATTTGGTGAGCATCACCGAGGGTACTTTGCAAAAAACTATTTACCGCAAGGACCAAAAAAGGGTGGTGTATGTCCTAGCAGATATGGCAGGTACTCTAGAAAGTCCAGTGTACGCTATTCTGGGTATGAACGAAAAGCTTCAGGCGATGAGCTTGCCTCAAGGGTATTCAGTCAACGAGCTTTACATGGATACCCCTTCTGATGAGTCAAACTTTACCGTTAAATGGGATGGAGAGTGGCAAATCACCCTAGAAGTATTCCGTGACCTCGGCGCAGCATTTTTGGTGGTTATTTTGGTGATCTACATGTTGATTGTCGGTTGGTTCCAAAACTTTAAAACGCCGATGGTGATGATGGTCGCTATTCCGCTTTCGTTGGTAGGTATTGTATTGGGTCACTGGTTACTCGGCGCCTTCTTTACCGCTACTTCCTTTATCGGTATGATCGCTCTAGCCGGGGTTATGGTGCGCAACTCGGTACTGCTGATCGACTTTATTGAGATTAGGCTTAATGATGGTATTCCACTCAAGCAGGCCATTATAGATGCGGGTGCTGTGCGGACTACCCCGATTTTATTAACCACGGGAGCTGTGGTGATCGGCGCCTCCATCATTTTGTTTGATCCTATTTTCCAGGGATTGGCCATATCATTGGTGGCAGGGGCTATTGTGTCCACTTTACTCACCCTGATTGTGGTTCCGCTGATCTACTACATGACTGAAAAACACAAATGGGAATAACCTAAAACACACCCTATGAAACTCATTGTTATCACTGCTGTTACGGCTTTTGAAAAAGACATCAAAAGCCTGCTCATAAAGAGTAAAATACCCCAGTTTTCATACCAAAATGTTATTGGATACCGGGATGCCACTTTGGACGCTGTAGGCAATAACTGGTTTGGCGCTGAGATGAACGAAGCTGAGTCTATCTTGTTTTACGCCTTTGTGCCTGCAAGCCAGGTAGATATGTTGTTGGATGAGGTAAAGGCCTACAATGCCCAACAGGAAGCAAAATCAAAGGTTCATTTATCCGTATTAAACATCGAAAAAACTTCAGATCATGATTAACAGACTTATTCGCGCCATCGCTGGATCATTTATTTTGATCAGTTTGGCACTGGCCATCTACGTAAATATCAATTGGCTTTGGTTTACCGCATTTGTCGGGGCCAATCTCCTCCAATCCTCCATCACTAAATGGTGTTTGATGGAAGACATCCTAAAAAAGTTAGGGGTCAAATAAGGTAAATATCTCCAAAAAAGAAACCGGCGAATGCCGGTTTTTTTATATCAACTCACCCCATTTCGCTCTGTGGAAAAACGCTCGAAGGACCTTTCGAGTACGATGCTTTTTAGCTGTTCCACTGCGCCTGCCAACTCTGTGAAGGTAGTGTAGAGCGGAGTTAGCCCTAGGCGAATCCATCCTGGTGGTCGATAATCCGGAACCACAGCAGGTGTTGATGCCAACAAACATTGGGTGATGCGCCAAGCTTCAGGGTGGGATAAAGTTAGGTGAGATCCTCTGGCTGTAGGGTCCAAAGGGCTTTCTATGGTAAACTCTAATCCAGCTAGCTCATCTTCAATCATCGATTGCAAAAACTGCCCCAACTGAAGACTTTTCTTTCTCAATGCGTTCATGCCCACTTCAGCGGTGATTGCAATTCCCGGGGCAGCTCCTGAAAGCGACAACACATTGGGTGTTCCAGCGGAGAATTGATCGATACCTGCTGCTGGGTGATACTGATCTGAAAAGGCAAATGGATCCGCATGCCCAAACCAACCCTGTATCGGATTTTTTACATGGGGCATCAGTGATTCATCTAAATACATCATCGATGGAGCGCCAGGCCCTCCATTTAAGTATTTATAAGTACAACCTACAGCAGCAAGTGTTCCTGTATCCACTAAAGGAGTTTCCACAGCACCAAGGGCATGACTCAAATCCCACACAATAATACTTTGGTGGTCCAACGCCCACTGATTGAGTTCTGCAACGGGGTAGAGGTACGCGCTTTGATAACTCACCCAGCTCAGACAATAGATGCCCGGGTAGTGCTGTATGGCCTCTTTTAATTGTTGTACGTCGGCACTTCGGTTGGTTGGATAGTTCACCCGGTGAAGGGGTAGATTAAAGCCTTCTAGTATATAGCGATCTGTGGGAAAATTTAGCGAATCCACACCGAGTTGTTTGGGGTACAGCCCGCTGTGCACCAGGCCATGAATGATTTGATATAAATGCACCGAAGTGGATTCGCCCACTTTGATGTTCGCTGCTGGGGATTCAGTAATCTTGGCCAGATCCCTAGCTATCGAGGCGCCCAAGGCCAACCAATGCTTGTTCCAGGATCCGATTAATCCTCGACCCCACTGTTGGGTGACAGCCTCCTCCATCGCTTTCTGAGCTGTCAGTGGGAGCCTTCCCAACGAATTACCGTCGAGATAAATGGCGTTGTCTGGTTCAAAAAATTTTTTTCTGTAGGCGCTTAACGGATCTTCAAGATCTTTTTGAGCGGCTTGATCTAACCATTTTTTCATCTTTATTGCGGTAGGGTTTCCCTTATTTTTTCGACCCAAGCTTGGTACATGGAAGGACCTGGATGTAGTCCATCAGGGGCGATCCAATCTGACTGAGCGCTATTTCTTCTCGAGATCGGTGTGATATCGATCCAGTTTAAGCCATGAGCGCTTGCCTCTTGATACATGGCTTCATTGTATTGGTCAATTTGTTGGGCGATCAGGGTTTTATCCCTGGATTGGGCAAATGGTGTGACGCCCCAATCGGGAATGGATACCAAAAAAACTTGGTCTTTGCGACCGCCGGCATAACCCATCGCTCTTTGAATTAAACCGTTGAGTTCCCTGCGGTACGGCTCAATGGCTCGACCTCTGTATTGGTTATTTACCCCAATCAGCAGCGAAACCCGATCATAGGGCAAGGCGAGATCGGCCTCATTGAGCGCTTGGTTGAGTTCATCGGTGGTCCAGCCCGTTTTAGCGATTGTGGTCGTTGTCCATTCGGTACCATGGGCGGACCAACCCTTGGCCAGTTGAGTGGTCCATCGCTGATCGAATGAAACAGACTCACCTATGGTATAGCTGTCCCCTAGGGCTAGATAACGCCGGGGTTTTTCCGCGTTGAGCAACCACACCAGCGCATCGGGTAATCGCCTGGCCCAATCCTGCTCGGTATGTGCTCCTTTGGGTTCATAGCGGGTCTGCCAATGGCGCGGTCCATATCCTTTTGCGGCCAAGACCTCGTCTACCTGGGTTTGCCACGCCGGATACATGGCGTCTAGGGTTTGGTAGCCCGTATCAAAATACCAAGACCCCATCGGCGTGGTCGGTAGATTTTTTTCTAGGTAATTTTTAAATGCAGCAGGTAACGGATTATTTTCCAGGGTATACAGCCCTGGCCAATGCGTGCTCATCGACATCGAGCCTCCAAAAATTTCTGGATGTTCCAAGTGAGCATACCAGGCCAATAGACCACCCATGCTGCTGCCTCCAATAAAGGTATGCTGAGGTGTTCTGTGCGCAGTGGGGTATTGGGTGTAAACATACGGGAGCACTTTTTGGGCAATCCACTCCGTAAAGTTATCGCTGTAAGGCAAAGGGACTTGATCAGTGGATTCCAAAGTAGCTTGCCATAATTCCTGAACACGAACCAGTTCCTCACGACTTAGTTGTTCGTACACTTTTTGGGGGAAATATTCCGCCCTTCTTTGTTTTTCAGCATGCCACAGGCCAACAACCAACGTAGGGGGAATCGCTTTTTGGAGCATCAGCGAATCCATGATTTCATCTACACGCCATTCCTGTTGATTCCAAGTGGTGGTTCCATCAAAAAGCATTTGCCCATCCATGAGCACTAATACTTGAAGACTGTCTTTGCTTGACGTGTTTTTAGGTGCCCAAACAGCCATTTTTCTAGCCCCTAACTGTGGGTCATCCAGCATTAAATAACGGACACCCTCTTGTCCCCATAAGGGTGAAAACCACAAATAGGCCCCTAAAATGGCCCATGCCCAAATCAACCTCATTATGCTTATTTTTGACTTCCAAATTAGGGATAAAATTCCGCTTTTTATGTCCAAAACACTTCGTATTTCTTCAAGAAAAGACACCGTATTTACTGTCGTTATGGGGGCCACTGTTTTATTTTGTTTTGCCCTGGCTATACCCCTTTTGTATCAGCCCTTAACCCGGGAAACAGTGATTGGGGGAGCGGTTATATTTGCGAGTAATGGCCTGCTCTTATGGCTTTGGCTCGGAACGAGTTATTCCTTGTCTGATACACATTTAGGCTGGAAATCAGGTCCTTTACGGGGCAGTATCCCCCTCAAAGACATTAAAAAAATCACTGTGGGGAAAACACTTTGGGTAGGTATGCGACCTGCTACTGCTTTAGGTGGACTCATCATTCATTATCAGGCCTATGAAGAAATTTATATCTCACCTAAAGATCAGGAGGCTTTTGTAGCATTACTCGAATCGAGAGTACCCGATCTAAAAGTGATCCGTCCATAATTTTCATCACACTAGCACAGGCTATCACTTAAATAGCTATTTTTGCTCCCCCAACTAAGGGTGTTTAGCTCAGTTGGTTTAGAGCGCTACCTTGACAGGGTAGAGGTCATGGGTTCGAATCCCTTAACACCCACTAAAGCATAAAAACTGATGCCCTAAGGGATCGGTTTTTTGTTTTATAGCCCATCTCAAGCTTGCTCATATCCCCGATTTAAACTGAGGTACAATCCTGGCTTTCGTCGATTGCTCAAAGGCGTAGGCACATTCGATCAGCACAGGTTCAGACCAAGCGCGTCCAAAAAAAGACAGTCCGACGGGAAGTCCGTGTACATGGCCCATGGGGATGGAGATGTTGGGGTACCCAGCCCAGGCTGCTGGAGAGGAGGTTCCAATGTGGTAGTTGTCGCCGTTGACCCAATCAGTGGCCCAAGCAGGACTTCCTGTGGGGGCGATGATGGCGTCCAGTTCATGTTCGTTCATCACGCGATCGATTCCATTTTCTTGACTTCCTTTTTTTAATTGGTTCAGGTGATCTATATACTCAGGGTCGGTCAATGGTCCTTTGGCCAATGCGCGCTCCAAGTACTCTTGGTTAAAGTATTTTAGTTCTATGGAGTCCTGCAGGTTAAAAGCGATTAATTCTTCCAAATTTTTGATGCGTGCATCGGGTCCAAGCGAGGCAAAATATTTGTTTAGGCCATCTTTGTATTCATAGAGCATTACCTCAAAGGAGTGCCCCCCAGTAGATCGCTCGTTGATCGATTCAATTTCAATGACTTCAGCCCCTAATTCTTTGATGCGTTCAATGGCACGTAAAGTCAAGGTATCCACGGTTGCTTGTGTCCCCCAGGCGGACTTAAACCAGCCGATACGTTTTCCTTTTAATCCGTCTTTTTGTAAAAATGCCGTGTAGTCCTTGGGCAAATCAGGGGCATTCAATGTTTTTTCATCAGCGGGATCTGGGCCGGTTAACACATTGAGCAATAGTGCAGCATCAGCTAGTGTTCGGGTCATCGGACCAGCCGTGTCTTGTGTCCATGAAATGGGTATTATTCCTGAGCGACTGATCAGACCCACGGTGGGTTTGAGACCGACTACGCCGCTGGCGTTGGCTGGACAGACAATAGATCCGTTAGTTTCTGTGCCTATAGCGGCCATAGCTAGGTTGGCGGACACAGCTACCCCTGATCCTGAGCTCGATCCACAAGGATTACGCAAAATATCATACGGGTTTTTAGTTTGTTGTCCCAATCCACTCCATCCACTAGTAGAGTTTTGACCTCTAAAGTTGGCCCACTCGGAGAGATTGGCCTTACCCAAGATGACCGCACCGGCGGCTCTTAATTTTCTAGCCACTTCACTGTCCTTAGCGGGGATGGAACCTTCAAGCGCTCTTGATCCTGCTGTGGTAGGTAAGTCAAATGTGTCTATATTGTCTTTGAGCAAAACAGGGACACCGTGCAATGGTCCTCTTTCAGCGGGGGGTACTTGATCTAAAGAATCCGCGATACGCATCGCCTCTGGATGTACCGCAAGCACTGAGGCGAGTGTTGGTCCACTGTGGTCAATCGTATCAATACGTGTCAAGTAGGCGGCAACTACTTCAGAAACCGTCCAATGACCGGTTTCATATCCCTGTTGCAGGGTGGCGATGTCCATTTCTACTAAATCGAGTTGATTTTTAGGTGCTTTTTGGGTACATCCAGCCAGGATCAATAGGAAAAGTCCAAGGAGGGCAAATCGGTTAGCGGTGCTCATGGTTTAGTTTTTTTCTAAAAATAGCAAATCAAAGTCAATGTTGATGCTGTCCTTGGTTTTCACCATCATAAACGAGGGCCGTTCTACGTCATGGGCGGTTAAACTCACCGGAAAACTCCCTTTAATCTGCCAGCCTTTTACTCCTTTTTGGGCGTTGAGCACTAGGGAGGTAGACCGTTTAATTCCGTGAAAATCCAAGACACCGGACACTTGGTAGGTATTGACTCCACTAGGAGTCATTGAGGAGGCAGAGAAGCGAACTTGAGGATACTTAATGGCGTGGAGAATTTCCATGGCGTGCGCATCTCTATTTTCGTTTTTGCTGTCAAAATCCCGTACCTGAGCGAGAATCGCTATTTTTTGGGGTGTATTATCAACCGTGGTGAGGATACCTTGCGGGGATTTATTGTCTCCTTGCCAGTCGTGTAGGGGATGCGACGCGCTATACGAAATCACACTGGGGGAAGCGATCTGCCAGGTTTGGTGTTCTTGTGCCCAAATACTCGGAACCAAGGCCATGAAGCCGATTAATAAGCCTAGTTTTTTCATCTGAATAGAGTTAAAATTTCATGACGACCATGGCGGCTGCGTAGGCGCCAAAGGCGGTATATGCCGCTGTTTTGTGGGCCTTCTTATCCACCTCTGCCAATGCTTGGGTGGCGATCATCGCCGATAGGTGCACAGTAGCCAAAGCTTTATGCGCCTTGATGGAACTCCAGCCTTTCACTTTTTTGTTGATCAGCGGGGGTGGGGCCAATAAGGACAGACCAGCATCGGTAAAATACAAAGCAGTTACCACATTGCCCATGGTTTTATGGGTGTTGTACAGGCGGTATTCACCGTTGTACAAACGACCACCGATAATTCCTTGGGCCACCATTCCAGCCAGTGTAGCATAGCCGACCACTTGATGAGCCGTCAACATTTTCCTCCTCAATGCGAGTTCTTTTTCTCTCATATCTGAGGTCAATGGCGCCCACCCAATTTTGCGAAAAAGGCCCTTTTCTCCCCAAAGCAATCTCTGAGACAACAACATCCGTTCAGGCAGCAGCGACTCTTCCTGGGAATTTTCCATCAATAGGAAAAGATCGTCAGTTTCCGCTGGTTCTAAGTCTTGGCTCCAAAGAGGCGTAGCCAATACGACACTCAGGAATACCCCATAAATTAGGTGTCTCATCATGACTTGACAACAGTTAGTATATCTCCAGACAATGTAGCTTGATAAGAAGTCAGTGCCCCAGAAGTGGCTCCTGAATCACAAGAGGCGGTTGTTCCATCAATAGAAAATTGATTTCCGTGACTCGCGCATCTAAAGGTTTGGTTGCTGTAGGACCAAGCGTTTTTTGTCCCTTGGTGTGGGCAGCAGTTGTCGAAGGCCCGAACTGAATTTTCAGAAATGCGAAGCACCAAAATCCCTTGAGTCAAAATATTCATCCACCCTCCTGTATTGCGCAGGTCGGCAAATGCGTTGTTAGTCAAATCGATGTTGATGTTGCTTCCTGATACGGTAATTCCAGAATTGGTATTGTTGTTGGTATTGCCATTGGAATCGTTACCGGTATAGTTATTTTCGTCGTTAAAACCATCATCCGAAGAAGAACAGGCTTGCAATAACGTTATCCCAAAGAAGCCAAAAGCGACTGCTGGGCATGCTGTTTTGAGAAATTCCTTGCGTTTCATAGGATTGTTTTTGGGTTTCTATTTCAATAATGAAGCGTAGTATTGACGCAGTTTAGCCACCTTGGGCGTGATAACATACTGGCAATAACCCTGATCGGCGTTTTGCGCATAGTAGTTGTGGTGGTAGGATTCCGCGGGGAAAAAACGAGGTGCAGGACTGATTTCTGTCACAATAGGGTCCTCAAATTCCGGCTGTAATTTTTTAATCACCTGTTCTGTGATGGCCTTTTGTTCAGCGTTGTGGTAATAAACAACGGAACGGTATTGGGTGCCGACATCACCTCCTTGACGGTTGAGTTGCGTGGGGTCATGGGTGGTCATAAATACCTGGAGCAAGGTTTCAAAGGAAATGATCTCCGGGATAAAGTGCACCTCAACCACTTCTGCATGTCCCGTAAGTCCGGAACACACTTCTCTGTAGGTAGGGACTCCGGGAACATTACCCCCTGCGTATCCTGGGATGACTTTGAGGACACCGTTTAGGGGTTGGAGTACGGCTTCAACACACCAAAAACATCCCCCGCCTAAAGTGGCCACTTGTACTTGTTCAGACATGGTGTTTTGTTTGGTGTTTTAACGATAGGGAATTGATACAATACCTCAGTCCTGTGGGTTCAGGTCCATCGGGAAATACATGACCCAAATGTGCCTCACATCGATTGCACACTACTTCCACGCGGATCATCCCATGAGAAGTGTCCTTGACGTAGCCGATGGCGTCGATGTCTAAGGGCTTCGTAAAACTGGGCCACCCGCTGTGGGATTCATATTTCAAGTCAGCATCAAACAAAGGGGCGTCGCAACAGGCGCAGTGGTATCTTCCGGGCTCGTGGCTGCTGCAGTAATCCCCTGAACCGGGGCGTTCTGTTCCTTTGCCTCGAGTGATGTAGTACACTTCAGCATCCAAGAGTTTGGCCCATTCTTGAGCTGTCTTGTATATTTTATCGGGTGGGTTAGGTGTACCGTTTTGTGCGTAATGGATGACGTCTTTCCAAGTCATATTAGATTTTTTTAAAGTAAGCGCCGTATGGATCTTGAAAACTGGTGTTGGGACCGATTTGGGTACGGCTCAGTTTTTTTGCAGAGACGAGTCCCCACAAGACAATTTCTTTCAATATATACCGCGCATCGTCAGGATAGGCTGAGGCGTATTTGTCGATCAGTGCGTCCAGTGGTTTGATAGAATCCAGTAACTCGCGATAGGTGGTGTCGTCTGCATCTTGGTGAATATCTACCCCTTCGTGATCGACAAACCACAGCAGCAGCGGGTCATAGGGGCCGCTTCCGTCTTTGGCGGTTACCTTATCTACTTTGGGAAATACCTCTTTAAACACTCTTTTTACCGCCTCATCGATAAGTAATTGAGCAATTCGGTCAGCACCTTCTTGTTCTCCCTCGTACAACAGTTCAATTTTTCCCGTAATGGCGGGTACCACTGAATGGAAGTCGCTCAATCTGATGGTGGTAGGTCCAGAATCCGCGACCAGACTTCTGCGTTCGGCACCACTGATCAGGTTTTCTAGGGCAGAGATGCTCAAACGAGCGCTGATACCACTTTTTTCATCCACATAAGCGCTTTCCCGCGCGGCAAATGAGATCTCTTCCACTAACTGCCTCGCCAGTTCTGGGACGTGGACGTTTTTCTCTTGTTGTGGCGTTAGATGCACTTCTTGAGCAGTGATTTTCTGAGCTATTTCAATGGTTTCTGGGTAGTGGGTTAAAATTTGCGAGCCGATTCTATCCTTGAGCGGAGTCACAATGCTACCTCGGTTGGTGTAGTCCTCGGGATTGGCCGTAAAGACAAACTGAATGTCGATGGGCAATCTCATTCTAAAGCCCCTGATTTGAATATCGCCTTCTTGAAGCGCATTAAACAGAGCTACTTGTATTCTCGCCTGGAGATCAGGTAGTTCATTGATCACAAAAATGCACCGATGGGCTCTGGGTACCATACCAAAGTGGATGATTTCAGGATCGGCGTAGGTCAGTTTGCGCGATGCGGCCTTGATGGGGTCTACGTCCCCAATGAGGTCCGCAACGGTCACATCTGGGGTGGCTAGTTTTTCAAAGAAGCGATCTTCGCGTGACACCCATGAAATCGGGGTGTTGTCCCCCAGTTCTGCCACACTAATTTTCCCAAAATGCGAGATGGGTTGAAGTGGGTCGTCATTTACTTCAGATCCAGCAATGATAGGCATCCACGGATCCAACAGACCTACCATCGATCGGGCAATCCGCGTTTTAGCTTGCCCGCGAAGACCTAGCAAGTTGATGTGGTGTTGGGCTAGAATGGCGCGCTCCACCTGAGGAATAACGGTTTGCTCATAACCCCAAATACCTGCAAAAGCGGTTTGTCCGGCTTTAAGGTGTTTGATTAGGTTGCTTCTGAGCTCCTCTTGGATGCTCTTAGATTGGTATCCGCTGGCTTTAAGGGCACCTAGCGTATGGATTTGTGGGGCTTCTTGAGTCATCATCTTATCGCATTCGTTTACTTCGGTTGTTTTCGTAATCTTCAAATATCATGGATCCCAGATCGTCTAGACCTGTGTAAAACGCCTTGCCCTGATTGGCCTGGGTAAATTCCTGAATGAATTGAATCAGGTAGGGGTCCTGAGCGATCATAAAGGTGGTGATGGGAATGTGCAATTTCCTGGCCAATCTAGCCATATCACAACAACGTCCCACAATATGTGGATCAAGTCCGTTGGGGTTCTTGTAGTAAGTGCCATCGTTCAAAGTCAAACAGCTGGGTTTCCCATCGGTGATCATAAAAATCTGCTTGTTGGTCTGCTTTTTTTTGCGGAGCAGATCCAGGGCCAAATTGAGTCCTGCTACGGTATTGGTATGGTAGGGCCCCACTTCTAAGTACGGAAGCTCTTTCAGGCTGATCGACCAGGCGTCATTGCCAAATACCAGTATGTCCAGTTGATCTTTGGGGTAACGGGTTTTAATGAGCTCGGCCAAGGCCATAGCTACCTTTTTCGCTGGAGTAATCCGATCTTCTCCATAGAGTATCATGCTGTGGCTGATGTCGATCATCAGCACCGTGCTCATCTGGGCAAAGTGTTCGGTGTCATGAACCACCAAGTCTTGATCGTTCATCTCAAATCGATCAATGCCGTGGTTTACCTGAGCATTTTTGATGCTTTCAGTCATCGAAATTTGGCTGAGGTCATCCCCAAAACTGTAGGTGCGGAACTGACCATTGGCCTCGGCACCTGGTCCACTTTTTTGGGCCCTGTGGCCTCCAGCCCCCAAAGGTTTGATTTTTCCGAAGATTTGGTTGAGGGCTCTTTTGCGCAAAACGCGTTCTAGTTTAGCGGTCATTTTGTGTTTTGACCGCGAAGCATCTCCAGTATTTTGGTCCCCCGACTCTTGAGGCGTTACTTCATTTTCAGGTATTTCGGGTGGTTCTTGTTCAATTAAACCTTTGTCGATTAGCTCCTGACGAAAGTCTTCTAAGGTGTATTCAGGTGTAGTGATTTGGTATTCCTTATCCAGAGTTTCGATCCACTCAAATGCTTCATCTACATCCCCATTAGTGTAGGCGATGACTTCTTGAAAAATCTCATAGAGCTTATCAAAAGGAGTTAAGCTCGATTCATCGAATAGGGTAAAACGAAAACCGGAACGAGCTGAGGACATAATAAAAGATTGTTTAACAAATATAGTTAAAAGTTCAACAAAACACCGAATAGCCAGTACCTAGATGTAGAGAAAACATTTTCTATCTTTAAGTTTCCAACAAAACCTCATGGAATTAAAGTTACACCCTTATTTACTGCAACTCGCTCATCCATTTCGCATCTCTCGGGAGGCACATAACGATCAACAAACGCTGATTGTCAGCTTGCACCATGGAATGCATACGGGTTACGGAGAGGCCACGGCCAATCCGTATTACCAAAGCTCCGTAGCCCAAATGTCTGAACAGATCAACGGTATAAAAGCACAGATTGAGGCTTGGGATGGTCAGGATATAGACTGGTTTGATCAGCTGTTGCAAAGTAGTGAATTGAGTTCATTTGCCCGTTGTGCGCTGGACCTCGCAGCCCACGATCTTTGGGGCAAAATGCGCGGCGCCCCGCTCTGGCAGCTGTGGGGAACTACCTTGGAACATTTACCGACTACTAACTACACGATTGGTATCGACGAAGTTCCGGTCATGCTGGCCAAGATGGCAGAAAAACCATGGCCTATTTACAAAATTAAGTTGGGGACTGATCGCGATATTGAGATTGTCCGCGCCTTGCGCGCCCAAAGCGATGCGGTTTTCCGCGTCGATGCCAACTGCGCTTGGACGCCTGAGCAAACCGTCGAAAACGCCAGGCAACTAAAAGAATTGGGGGTTCAGTTTATCGAACAACCACTCCCTGCAGATGATTGGTCAGGCATGAGTTATGTGCGGGCACACAGTGTTCTTCCGATTATTGCCGACGAATCATGTTTGGTAGAATCCGATGTGGCGCGTTGTGCTGAATACTTTCACGGGATCAACATCAAGTTGACTAAGTGCGGTGGTTTGGCACCCGCGAGAAGGATGATTGATCAAGCGAAAGCACTGGGCCTTAAATTGATGGTGGGGTGCATGACTGAGTCTACAGTGGGCATTTCTGCTATTGCCCAGTTGTTGCCTCAATTGGATTATGTGGACATGGACGGAGCACTTTTACTGGCTGCAGATATCGCATCGGGGATTTATATAGATGATCAGGCACAAGTGCATTGGCCGAATTTAGGCGGCAGTGGAGTAGTGCTCTTGGCCGAAAAATAGTCAAGCATGGAGCCACTTCACATCGATACTGCTTTAGGACCACACATGGATACCCCACAAGGCGTTCAGCGTTACTTTGGGGGTACCGATTATCTGGGGCTGTCTAGAAACAAAAGATTTCACTCACTCATGCTTCAGGGCGTTAAGCGTTTTGGCGTCCATATGGGCTCATCGCGTCAGTCTAATGTGCGGCTCTCTATCTACCAGAAAGCGGAACAAGTACTAGCCGATTTAGCGGGAAGCCAAGCAGCCAGTCTTACTTCATCCGGTATGCTGGCTGGACAGTGGGTCAGTCAGTATTTCAATAACGAACAGTACATCCATTTTTATGCCCCCTATGTGCATTCAGCTTTGATTACCCGCTCAGCCCAATCTAGGTATCTAGATTGGAAATCATTGATCAACGACCTAAATCGCGCTGTTACCCAAAATCCTCAACAAACCCCGGTGTTGTTTTTGGATACCATAGATTTTCATGGGATGGGCTATCCTCATTACACACCACTTCGAGCATTGCCTCTAAGCCAAATTATTTTGGTCGCAGACGACGCGCATGGAATAGGTAGTACAGGTCATCAAGGAAGAGGGTCCTATGCAGCTCTTGCGGCACTTAATCCCAAGGAACTTATCGTTACCGCATCACTGGGGAAATCACTGGGGGTAGGTGCAGGGGCTGTTTGGACCTCCCAGATTCAAATGGATGCACTGCGCCAGCATCCCCTTTGGGGAGGTGCTAGCCCTTGTAGTCCCGGGTACGCTTATGTACTCGTTAAGGCCAAGCGCATATATAGAACTCAATTAAAGAAACTAGAACGCCATGTGGCCTGGATGGTAAAGCACTGGCCAGAAGGTTGTCCAAAAAGACAACACCCAGGACACCCCGCGTTTGAATGCGATAGCCCGGGGATGGGCGCGCACTTGCGCACCCATAAAATCATCCCTACAGAATTTCCCTACCCTACCCCCCAAAGTCCACTGCTGACCAGAGTCGTGATTACCGCTGCTCACCGTAAAAACGACTTGAAGGCCTTGAGGAAAGCGTTGATTCTTTGGGTAAAAAAACAGGAATAATCCCATGATAAGGTTATACATAAGTTTGTGTTTGCTGGTTTCTTTTCATGTTGCGCTTGCCCAACAACCGGTAGCATCCCGTTTGGATTCCCTGATCAATGATGCGATTGCCCGCAAAGCATTTCCAGGAGCTCAGCTCTATGTGTATCACCATGGAGATACTTTGGTCAACAAATCTTATGGTTTTCACACCTACGATTCATTCACGGCGGTTAACAATCAACACCTGTATGATTTAGCTTCTTTGACCAAGGTCTTGGCGGGCACCCTGTCGGTGATGGGATGGACAGCTCAAGGTTTAATGGATCCAGATGACCCTGTTGGCGTTCACTTCCCAGCTTTGAAAAACAACCCAAAAGGGAAGCAAACCCTAAGAGAGGTTATGGCTCATCAAGCGGGGTGGATTCCCTATATCAGTCATCAAAACACCGTTTTTACTTCCAAGGGGAGACCTAAATCACGGACAATATCTCAAAAGCTGACCAAAAGGTTTCCCTACCCAGTGGATACGGAGTGGTATGTTCACAAAAACTACCCAAAAAAAATAGCCAGACGTATCGCCCGAACCCCCATAGTGGATCCAGGGACGTACAAATATTCAGGGCTCTTGTTTTTTTTGTTGCCAGACTGGTCTCAACGGATATTAGGGTGGCCATGGACAGCGTATTTACAGACTGAGTTTTACGCACCAATTGGGGCCGACAGGTTAACATTTCGTCCTCTAGAGCAGTTTACACCTCAGGAAATTGTGCCCACTGAAGTGGACACCTTGTTTAGAAAAAAGTTAGTACATGGTACCGTGCACGATGAAGCAGCGTCGATGATGGGTGGAATTTCGGGTAATGCTGGTTTGTTTGGCAACGCGTACTCAGTGGCCCAGGTAGCTCATTTATTCCTCTCCAAGGGAACCTTCAAGTCAAAGAATATACTGCCAGCTGACTTGGTAGATCGATTTACTGCCCAAGCTTTCCCGGGGACGAATAACAGACGGGGTATTGGATTTGACAAACCAGAAGACAACTACCCATCCTCCCAATTATCCCCCGAAAGCTATGGACATGCAGGTTTTACCGGCACCTTTTTCTGGGTGGATCCCAAAAATGATCTTGTTTTGGTATTACTCACCAATAGGGTCTATCCCTCAAGGTCCCAACAAGGGCTATACGACTTAGGTATTCGCCGAAAACTGATTGACTTGGTGCTCACGCCCACCGAAGAGACTACCCCTGTTGCAGCACATAAAACTGATAAGGGGCAAAGGTAAGTTGACCTTCATTGGATAAGTTTACTGTTTTGCCCGTCCACAGATCCCGTGTTTTTTGGGGTATTGATCGACCGCTTAGGGTCACTGTTTTGGATTGACCACCGTAGTGAAACAGCGCGTGTATGGATCCGCGTGACATCCCGATGACCGAAGGGTGATCAGTAGGCCACCACTCAACATTATTGGTGTCCGCAAAAATATCATGCGCCTTTCTCAAGGCGATCAGTTTTTGGTGGAGGGCAAAAATACGCCCTTCCACACCCGCCTGATCAACTCTTTTTTTTCTTTTTTCTTGACTGATGATTGGGCGGTGGACCCATCGATTGTCATAGCTTTTGGAGGGGTCATCCTGGAAAGAATAATCATTGATATGACCTAATTCGTCACCGTAATACAACATCGGTATACCTCCGAGCAGCAGACATTGCGCTTGCATCAAGGCAATGCGAGCAATAGCCCGTTCGAGGGCTGCAGTATCTTGGAGCTCAAGTGCCTTTTCTACGCCACATAAAGAGGCCAATGTCCCCGAGATCCGCGCATCGTTGGTCTTTGGATTGACCCCAAAAAGCATACCCCTGGCTGGACTGTCCGGGTGTTGACCAGACCAGTAGTCCTTGAGAAAAGCTCTGTGCAGATAGGGTGTAAAACCTGCTTGCTCAATGTATTTGTCCTCAAACCCGAATCCGATATCATCGTGGCATCTGGTGTAATTCAACCAGGTTGTTCCCAGAGGTTTGCGACGGATAATCGCTTGGTTGAGCCATAAATTTCTAGTATCTCCGGTAGCCAATGCGTCCCATTGCAGCGCCATTTGTGCCGCATTGTACGCTAAATCACATTCTCTTCCCTGCATCAATCCATGACCAAAGAAGTCCATGATTTGCTCAGGAGCTAAAATGGCCTCTCCCAAAATGGCCATACCAGGCGTGGCTACGCGGACAGCAGATTTGATCAACTGCAACAGCAAGTGGGCTTCGGGTAGATTTTGGCAGGTAGTGCCCATTTGTTTCCAGATAAAGGCAGGAGCGTCAATGCGCAATATATCTACCCCTAAGTTTCCATAGTACAGAATGTGTTCCACCATGGCGTTCAACACCTGGGGATTGCTAAAATTGAGGTCCCACTGGTAGTGGTGAAAGACAGTCATCACCCAGGCACTCATCTCTGAGTTGAAGGTAAAGCTCCCCGGGGCGCTCTCAGGAAACACTTCAGGCATAGTAGCCTCCATTTGATCCGGTATAGACCGATCTGCATAGGTATAGTAAAATGACTGATAAAACGGATCTCCAGCTTTGGCCTTAAGCGCCCAAGGGTGTTGATCTGAGGTGTGGTTCACCACGATATCCGTCATTAAATACATGCCTCTTTTGAGCAATTCCTCTTGGAGATCTGCTAGATCTTGATTGGTGCCAAATCTAGGGTCGACACTTCGGTAATCCGATACAGCATATCCCCCATCCGAGGCTTCGGCAGGACTTTTCATGACCGGCAATAAGTGAAGCGCATTCACCCCCAATTCTTCCAGGTAATCCAATTGCTTCACAAGACCTTTCAAATCGCCGCCAAAGCGATCGACATAAAGGCTCATACCCACTAGGTTTTGGTCGGTAATCCATGCGTCTTTTGTCGCTTTTTGAGCATCTCTAGACTTGAGTGCTTTAGATCTTGAGCAATAAGCTTGAGCGATCCCACGGATAAACGCTCTGTAGGCAGTTTCAGTATTGGGTTGACGCCCATAGATCTGAAAAAACAAATCGTGTAAGGTGTGGGCTTCAGCCATCAGGCGATTCCAAAAAGGACGTTCAGCGGCTTGAGTTTTTACGCCATCTTCACTACACCATTGGGTGAGCTGGTCGAGGTGGTTGAGGTTCATCGTTTTAGTTTGAAGCCGTAAAAATAGAGACTACGTGGCTTTGTTAGCTTTAGGTATTTAAAAAATCACAAAATTTTTGTGGGGATCTATTAAACTCTGAATGTGTGAAGTGGTCTAAACACGTATATTTAACCCATCCTTTAACATTAATTTTTTCCTATGGAACTCAACAATAGAGAAATCAGCAACAAAGTACGCGTCATCCACCGCTATTTGGGCTTTTTTTTAACCGGTATTATGGCCATGTACGCCATCAGCGGAATGACCTTGATTTTTAGAAATACAGAATTTCTCAAAAGGGAAGTCGTGGAAACCCGTCAATTGCCCGTTGGTCTTGCCCCTGAAGCTTTGGGTCCTGAGCTCAAGATGAAGGTTGAGGTACAACAGATAGAAGGAGACGTATACACCTTTGGACAAAGCACATATGACGCCAAAACGGGTATAGCTACCATCAAGGAGAAACGCTTGCCCTATTTATTGGATAAAATGACCAAGGTGCACAAGGCTACCCATAAAAGTCCGCTGTACTTTATGAACCTGTTTTTTGGGTTGAGCTTGCTGTTTTTTGTGATTTCCACTTTTTGGATGTTTTTGCCCAGCACCTCAGTGTTTAAAAAAGGTATGTATTTTGCTTTGGGTGGGGTCGTATTATTTTTGATCATGATTCTCGTGTAAAGTTGCATTTGGGTTTTTGTTATCTTTAACCAAAACCCAAGTAGATGAAAAAATATTGGTTATTTATATTTGTTTTGGGTCCATTGGTTTGGGCCCAACCTGTTTTAAGTGAGCGGGAACAGGCGCGAGTTAAAGACGAATTACTGGGAGAGCGCTTAACGCAGTTGCTGCCTGAGTTAATGGATCGAACAGGGATCGATATGTGGGTGATGATTACCCGGGAGTACAATGAAGATCCGGTGGTTAAAACACTTTTACCTGCTACTTGGCTGAACGCTCGAAGAAGAACCATGATCCTTTTTTACCGGAATGCGGACACCCAAACTATGGATCGATTGGCCGTGGCTCGCTATGCCTTTGGCACCCATATTGCCTCGGCATGGGACGCTGAAAAACAGCCCGATCAATGGAAGCGTTTGGTGGAGTTGATCTCAGAACGCAACCCTAAAAAAATAGGGATCAACGTATCGGAAGATTTTAATATTGCAGATGGTCTCGACCATACTGACTATGCCTTACTCATGGATTATTTGCCGGAGCAACTTCGTACTAAGGTAGTATCGGCTCAACCCTTGGCAACCGCATGGATTGAAACCAGAACTGAACGAGAGATGCAGATCTATACCCAATTGTCCGATCTGACCCACAAAATAATAGCCCAGGCATTTTCCGAACAGGTGATTACCCCTGGTATCACGACGACAACCGATGTGGAGTGGTGGTTTCGCGAGGAATTAACGCGATTGGGTCTTGAAACCTGGTTTCATCCATCGGTAGATATACAGCGATCAGAAGATGTATTGGGGGATCATTTATATTCATTTGCCAATAGACCGGAACATCAAGTGATTCAACACGGTGATTTGGTTCATTGTGATTTTGGCATCACTTACTTAGGGCTGAATACGGATTGTCAAGAGCTGGCTTATGTTTTGCATCCAAGTGAAACTAGCCCTCCGGCATACCTTGTAAAGGCACTCGCTCAAGGAAATCAGCTACAAGACTTCTTGACGGATGAATTTAAAACCGGACGAACAGGTAATGAAATTTTAGCACAGGCACTTAAAAATGCAAAAAAATCAGGGTTAAGGCCTTCGATTTATACGCACCCACTCGGTAGTTATGGCCATTCTTCAGGGCCAACTATTGGGATGTGGGATCAACAAGATGGGGTGCCAGGAGCTGGAGATTACCCATTGTTCCCTAGAACCGTATATGCTATTGAGTTAAACACTACGGTGTATATTCCTGAGTGGAAAAGGGATATACGTATTATGCTGGAGGAGCCTGGTTACTATGGATCAGAAGGGTTTAGGTATGTCCACGGGAGACAGACCCAATTACTTACTATTCCCAGGGTACAGGAGCATCAAGGGTATTGATGTATTTCATCAACACCCTGATATGACTCCTTTTAGAATTTAGTCTACGTGTTTTCCTCCGTCTCGGTATAGACAGCAGGCGGGAAGTTTTTCATAAACTTCCTTAGGTGCTTTCTGATTCTTGGTGTCATGACCTGCCGCAGCAATTGCTTTTTCAACTTGGGCTAGGTCAGCCTTAAGCGGGTCGTAAATCAGGGTGAGTTGATCGCTGGGAATATCCCATGCTGCCCATTTAACCCCTTTTACGCCTAGGGTTGCTTTGACAATTCTCTTTTGACAAAGCGAACAATTTCCTTTAACCTCAAGGGTTGTTTTTTGTGGCTTTTGGGCATACAGACCTGTGGTGGCAAGCAGCGAAAGCAGGAAGATAATTTTTTTCATAGCGTGATTATTTTAGGTTAAAGTAACGTCCAACGCATACCGATGTACCCCATGCGTCCAAAGATGGGCGCGTAGATCTGAGCCGCGTCAAATCGGTCGTTGTAAGGTTCACTTGCAGCGATGATGGGGTTTTCTTGGGTGTAGTTCGTCGCATTTTCTACGCCCACGTACACCTCTAGTGTTTTGCTAAACGCTTTGGTGAGTTGGCTGTTCACTAGGTGATAGCTTGGGGCATATCCTCCGTAAGGGTTGCGAACATTGGCCACTAGACGCTGACTGCCCACGCCGTGATAAGTAGCATCCCATCGCCATTGTGCCCCTTGAGCATTCGGCGTGCTTTGGTAGCTCAATTGGGCAAAGGCTCTTTTTCTAGGTTGCAGCGGTCGTTGAAGTAAATTACCGTCATAAGTGGTTTTTACGTCATCCAATTTATAAGCCAAACGCACTTCCCAATGTGTGGGGATATCAATTTCTAGCGAGGCCAATGCGCTGTTGGCATAGCTTTCCCCCTGAAGCGGTTGAAAGGAAAGTCGCTCAGGATTTTCCCAATTGACCACTACTTGATCTTTAAATTGGGTGCGGTACAGGTCAAGTGTCAAATCCAAACCTATGCTGCCCAAGGATGCTGTTTGTCTGATACTTCCTCCGTAATTCCAGGATAGCTCAGGATCAAAGCCATAGATGGGCCCTGCGTTGTTCTCCAAGACCAACAGTCGGTTGGTCAAAAATATGTTTTGGTTTTCTGTAAATATATTGGCCGCTCTTCTTCCGCTGCCCGCAGCCAACCTTAGGGTGGTTTTTGTCCAGGGGTTGTAGCGCAGGTGAAGTCTAGGGGTGATAAATGCCCCCCATTGGTTGTGCCAATCCGCTCTGACTCCAGCCACCAATCCGATGTTGTCTAGGTTGTCATAGCTGTATTCAAAGAAACTGCCAATCGAGTAATCCCTTCGTCTGAATTCTGATCCGTTGAGCAATTCTTCGTACTGGTCAAAGGTCAGGTTACCGCCTGCTTTAAATTTGTTTTGGGTAGATCCGATAATCGATTGAAATAAACCGTTGGCATAACCGCTGATGTGGTCCATATCGTAGGCTTTTTGCCCAAAAGTAGATTGCTGCACGTGTCTGGAAAGATTTCCTTGCAGCCCAATGCTTTGGTAGGGCATCTCAGGAAACACATAACCCATTTTAAAGGCGCCCTCCAACCTCTCGGTACTGGTGATGCTTTTCCAAAGCGGTTGTCCGCCCATAAAATTGATTTGGCTGTCCATCTGCCCTGCTTCTTTGTCGTCTTTTAGCCATTTAAGCGTGGCAAATCCCACCCACCCTTTCTGGGTGTCTGTATACTGCCAGCGATGCATTAAGTTGACTTGGTCACCCATGGGCATATCCATAAATCCATCGCCGTTGGCATCCATGGCTTCTATTCGTCGGTTGGCGTGCACAAACAAACCTGTGTGCCAACGCTCATTTAAAGAGGTGTTCCAGTGGGTGTTGAACTCTTGTCTTCCGCCCTGGGAGGCAAATGCGTTGACGAACAGCAAAGGTTCGGTGAACGGCTTTTTCAGCTCTGTATTGATTTGACCAGCCATACTCTCGTAACCATTGGCCACACTGCCCACACCCTTGGTGATTTGAATGCTTTCCACCCAGGTGCCTGGAATAAAGGAAAGCCCATAAGTTTGGGCCGCACCTCGAATGGTGGGAATATTTTCTTCGGTAAATTGAATGTACGGACTGGAGAGCCCAAGCATTTTGATTTGCTTGGCGCCCATCAAGGCATCTGAATAGGATACATCGATGGATGGGTTGGTTTCAAAACTTTCAGATAGGTTACAGCAGGCCGCTTTAAGCAGTTCAGCGGCGTTTACCGTCACCACGTTTTTGGGTTCAAAATAGGATTTTTGGAGTCCTTTTTTGCGCTGTTCTACCGTGACCTCCTCGAGTTTTTCAGTGATGATTTCTTTAGGGGGAATGGTGTCTTGTTGTTGTTCCATGCCCTGGTGAATTACATCAGTACACCAAGTGTAATGAATTCTGGGGGCGGCAATAGATCTGCCCGTGGATAATAAGTAGACAAAAAGGGCGGTGCAGTACACAGTGCTGCGCCATATATTTTTTTTCATGGGTTTAATTTAAGGAATGATTCAGTGATCCAACAAATAAATGTGCAGGAGCAGTGATCAGCCGTAAATCACCCACTGGTGAAATTGAAGGTATTTGGGTTGTGGGGGCGTTGGCGGCCCGTGAGGCACCCCTGTAAGCGCAGGGTCCTCTGCGATAAAGCCAGCTGTAAATATCCCATTAGGTAGCGGGGATTGTGCCAGATAGTGCCAGGCAAATACTGTGGGTATCTCTATTTGATGATCCCCTTTAAAAGGTTGTTCGGCAGCAGAGAGCAGTGTTTGGTCACTGCAGCATGAAGTTTTTTCAAAGGAGGGTGAATCGGTGTTGGAGGCAGCTTCCATGCCGCATCCCTGTTCCGTGTGCGCCCAAGATACTTCAGCCAGATCATTGCCGCAGAAGTGCAGATTTAACGCCCACCCGGATTGGGTCAACATCAACCAAAAGGCGAGAAAAAAGGGAAGTACACGCTGTTTCATACCGGTGCAAAGATACAGGGAAATAACCAGGTCAAATTATTGTTTCACAAAGGTTTAACACTGCATAAAACCTCCTTGACCTGCGCAAATGCCGTCGGATAGGTCAACTCGGTAAACCGCCCCAGTGATGTCATAAGCTTGTCGATAGGTTTCCAATGCGTCCAGCGTCCAGTCAGCTAATTGGTCTTGGTGGATCAAATTAAGGGTACATCCGCCAAAACCGCCGCCCATCATGCGCGCGCCCAAAACACCGGGTTGATTTTGCGACCAATGAACCATGGTATCCAACTCTGGACAACTGACCTGGTACAACTCGCTCAAGCCTTGATGACTTTGGTTCATCAGTGCCCCAAGAGTGACATAATCTTTGGCCTTGATCGCATTTACAGCATTTTCTACCCTGAGTTGTTCGTCCAGAGTAAAGCGTGCGAGCGGGTAGTCCGCGTGCGATAATTTACTGCGGTGTTGTTCCAATACCTCCAGGGGCAGGTAGGGCAGCGCAGCGATGACAGCGTCTTTAGGTCCCCAAGGTTTTAAGACATCCCAGGCCCGTTCCACAGCGGCACGCCTTTCGTTGTAAGGGCTGTGTGAGAGTTCATGGGTCACTTTGGTGTGGAAAAGCACCAACTGGTAAGGGCCAAGATCACAGGGGATATGCTGGGTGCTCAGATCTGAGTTGTTTAAAAGCAATAAGTGATTGGCCTTTGATTTTACTACGGCATAGGGATCCATGTGGCCGCATTGGGTACCTACAAATGCGCGTTCTGTTTCGTACGCGATTTGAATTAAGTCCTCCTCGCTTAAAGGACTGTTGTGGACCTGATGAAGGATTTGCCCCAGCCCTGCGCTCAGGGATGCGGAGGCGCTTAAACCGGCGCCCAGTGGAAGGTTTCCACTGATCTCAATTTCAAGGCCTACGGAGCTCAGCGGGTGTCTTTTTTGAAAACTCGACCAAATACCTTTAAAAAAAGCACTGGGTTTGTCCTGGGGGTTGCTGGCGCACAACTGGGCTGCAGAGGTATAGGTCCAAGTGCCCAGCGGTGATTTGAGATGAATACCGGGGCCGTCAATCTCGGTAGCCTTGATCCATTGTCCCAAAGAGATGGCTCCAGGCAACACCCATCCCCCTTGATAGTCGATGTGTTCACCGATCAGGTTGATGCGCCCTGGGGCAAATACCTCCCAGGTTCGCTTATTACCGTTATTTTTCGGCTCATTCACCCAGCAGTCGATAAGTTTTTTGCGCGATGGCTAGTTCCTCATTGGTGGGTACCACCAAAATGGGAATCCTGCTTTGTGGTGCAGCAATATTCCGTAGGTCAGCAGATCGTTCAGCGTTTAGTTTTTCATCCAATACAATCCCAAAGAAGGATAGGTCAGCGCAGATCCGCGCCCTCATGGCCGCGTTGTTTTCGCCGATACCTGCAGTAAACACTAGCGCATCCAGACCGCCTAAGGCAGCGGTATAGGCACCTATGTATTTTTGAATTCGGTAGGCGTTCAATGTCAAAGCCTCTTGTGCTTCGGGACTTCCTGCCAGGGCCATAGCTTCAATATCCCTGAGATCACTGTGTCCAGTAAGCCCGAGCATTCCACTGTTTTTGGTCAGCAGTTCTTTTACCGCAGCAGCACTCATGCCTTTTTGTTCTATCAAGTAGAAGATTACTGCTGGATCGATATCCCCACTTCGTGTACCCATGACTAACCCGGTCAGGGGGCCGAAGCCCATGGAGTGATCTACAGGCTGGCCTGCTTCCAGCGCAGTCGCGCTACATCCGTTGCCTAAATGTAGGTTGATCACTTTTGCCTTTGGATTTTGTAAGTGGTTGAGCGTCTTTTGAGCCACGAATTCATGGGAAATACCGTGGAATCCAAATACCCTTAGTTGGTGTTGGGTGGCAAATTCAGGATTGATGGCCCATTGTTGGGCTTTTTTTGGCAAATTATGGTAGAACGCAGTGTCAAAAACTGCCACTTGAGCCGCATCGGGGAACAAGTTTTTGGCCACTTCAATGCCTTGGGCGTTGGCCGGATTATGTAGGGGAGCCAAAGGTGATAATGCGTGAATGGCCTCAAGAACTGATGAGTCGATCAATGTCGTTTCGTAAAACTTAAGTCCGCCATGTACTATCCTATGCCCCACGGCGTCAATGTCTTGGACATTTTTGATCACTCCAGCAGTACCTTGAAGCACTTCCATCATCCAGGATAACGCCTGTTGATGATCTGCTGCGTGTCTTTGTTCGGTGCATTGTTCCGCTCTAAAGGACACGTTTAATTCAGCTAAGGTTAAACCAATTTTTTCGACCTGACCCTGGGCCAATACTGAGGCCTCAGGCATATCAAACAGTTGAAACTTCAGGGAGGAGCTCCCAGAGTTGAGTACGAGTATTCTTTTGGATTTAGGCATCTATTCCTTGGGCTTGTATGGCGGTGAGTACCACGGTATTAAACACGTCATCAACCGTACAACCTCTGCTGAGGTCGTTGACCGGTTTGTTGAGTCCCTGAAGCATCGGGCCAATCGCCATAGCACCAGTTTCTCTCTGCACTGCTTTGTACGTGTTATTTCCTGTGTTGAGGTCAGGAAAAATCAGCACACTGGCCTGTCCAGCCACTTCGGATTGGGGCAATTTACTTTTTCCCACCAGTGGATCAACAGCAGCGTCGTATTGGATGGGTCCTTCGATCTTTAAATCGGGTCTTAACTGGCGCACCAGTTCTGTGGCCTGACGCACCCGATCTACGTCCACCCCTTTTCCTGAGCTCCCAGAAGAGTAGGAAAGCATGGCGATACGCGGTTCTATACCAAAAGCTTGGCTGCTCCTTGCCGAAGAAATGGCGATTTCAGCCAGTTCTTCCGCACTTGGATTTGGATTGATTGCACAGTCGCCAAATACGGAGACCCGATCCGGTAAACACATAAAAAACACGGAGGAAACCACTGATACACCAGGCTTGGTTTTGATGAATTGAAGCGCGGGTAAGATTGTGTGCTGAGTGGTGTGCATCGCTCCCGACACCATGCCGTCTGCATCGCCTTTGTAGATCATCATGGTGCCGAAATAGGAAACGTCAGCCATAGCGTCCCGGGCCATGTCCAGGTTGACATTTTTGTGTTTGCGCAAGGCGTAATACGTCTGCGCATAGTCTTCATATCGCTCATCTATGACTGGATTGATCACCTCTATGAGTTGCCAAGGAATATCCAAGCCTAATTCAGCCGCTTTTTGACGAATCACCCCCGGATCACCCAAAAGAACTAAGTCGACTAAATCCATAGCCAAAAGTCGGGCAGAGGCCTCTAGTATTCTCGGATCTGTACCCTCGGGAAGCACAATTTTTTTTCTCGCTTTCCGCGCCTTTTGAATCAAACTGAATTGAAACATACGCGGGGTCAGCAACTTGCTCTCGTAGGCCAGCAATTTATCCATCAATTCCTCACCGGGAATATGGGCTTGGAAAGCGGCGATGGTCGCGTCGATTTTGGCCCGGTTTAAGGCGTAAATAACCGGTTTGATATTGCCGATTTTATTGACCACTTCAAAAGTGCCCTCTTGTACTGCAATCACCGGTACCACAGCGCTCAAACCTTCGATAAGTTTGGCGATAGGTTCCTCGGGTTCTAATCCTCCGGTCAGCACTATTCCAGCGATTTGCGGGTAATTAACCGATAAATGAGCTTGCAATACCCCCAAAATAATGTCCGCTCGGTCGCCAGGGGTAATCACCAAGCAGTCGTTTTTTAAATGGGTGAGAAAGTGTCTAAGTTGCATGGCGCCTACGGCAAAACTTCCCGTTCGGTTGGTCATTAATTCACTGCCAAAAAGCACTTTTGCTTTGAGTTTTTCAGCGATTTCTTTTATGGTAGGCTGGGCCAACAATTCAATTTTGGGCACCGCGTACACCCCAACTTGTGGGGGCATAAGCGCTTTGAGTTCTTCTACTACCCATTCCAGGTTTTCCGGCATGATTTTGTTGGCGACTACGGCCAATACTTGAACATCTTCCTCCTCAAAACTGTGGTAGGCCAGCCGAAGACTTCCGGCAAATTCCTCCATGTTTTTTCCCACACCAGAGCGAATCAATAAGGCGGGAATACCTAGGTTTTTGGCGATGGTTACATTAAAATCAAATTCAAATACGGTGCCTTCCCCCAAAAAATCACTCCCTTCAACCACTACAAAATCGTAGTGCGTCTCCAGGTGTTTGTATTGAGCGATGATGGCATCGATTACCTCGATTTCCCGACCTGCGTTGCGCTCAGCGATGAGTTGTGATCTCCCAAAAACATAGGCGCTGTCATAGGGTTGCTCCAAGTTGAAATACGTCAACATCGTATCGATGTGGTTGTCCCGATCACCATCGGGCAGGTCCTCGATCACTGGCCGAAAATAGGCTACTTTAGGTCTGATCCCTAAAGCGTGTTGCATCAGTCCTATGGATAATATGGATTTGCCGCTGTGGGCTTCCAGGGTAGCTATGTAAATACCTTTGGTCATGAGTGGAGCGTATTTGACGGCAAATTTCGGTCATTACGCGCAATTCTCCCCGATTTTATGCCCTCAATATGTGTTACCCAGGTAACCGATAAGTTTTTTGCCTAGCGCACGCTCAAAGCAACCCCTAAAGAAGCCGTTTGGTATTCTTGAAGGCTGTATTGACCATAGATCTTGATCAAGGGCAGATTAACACGTAGGCCAAGTGTTCCCAAGGCGCTATGCGCTTTGTAACCCAATTGAATAGGATCTTTGATCTGTTCACTTCTAGACACATCTAGACCACCAATATTTTGAGTGTACGTAAGGTCATAGGATCCAATCATTCCGAGTTCTGCACTTCCCCCGCTGTAGCCCACAGCTCCATAAACGCTGATGATGGGAAAATCCAAAGAGCCGAGTACTTGTAGCGTGTAGGTGCTCATGGTGAAATCCACATAGGTGCCCGCTCCAGCATCAGGCAAGTCATAGCGGATGTCCATTTGGCTTCGGGCAGCCAAAACCGACACGTTGAGCGGTAGGCGGTCCAATGGCCCTAGGTACTGAGTCAGATCGTGCTTTAAACCAAGGCCCCAAAGACCGAGGTTGGTGCCTTCCAGGTTTATTTCCGGCACAAAGCGAACCGTAATATCTGTATTGAACCAGGCGCCAACACTTAGTTGAACGGTAGGTGTGGGCATGCCCTGAACAGGCAAGTCGCTGGCTGCACCACCGGGAAAGTCCAAGTCAGCTTCCAAATCAGGGGTGTTGTTCCCTGTGGGAATGCGCACAGCTAAAGCTTGAGATTGAGCCTCTCCAAACAAGGTAGGGAGTCCATTTTGCGGAACCTCGGTAAAGCGAAGTCCTTTGGGTATAAACCTCACATCTACGTCGCTGACTAAACTTACCCCAGCACCTATGGTCAAATCAAATCCCAACGGTTTGTGTGTTTTAGCGGTATGCGCCCATCCGGTATTTTGTCCGTAAATCAACGATTTGCCCAGTGGCTGGGTATACCCCTGCAGGAGAATTTCCGCATCTTCCTTGGCTAATAACAACGTTTCAATTCCGTCAAAAAGTTGTGCTTGCGCCAGCAAAGGCAGCATAAGCAAGGAGCTAATTAACCATTTTTTCATCGGTTGTTTTCTTAAAGGGTTCTGTGTTTATTTTGTAGTGTTGCCAAGACCCCGGTTGTCCGCTCACCACGAGTACACTGCCGTATTCAGCCTCTGGATAGTCCGCGTAAAAATCACGTCCAATTAAGGCGTTGGCTAGTTTGGGTATGGTGTTGCTGTGGCCTACAATAACGAACGTTTGTGGTCGCTCACTCAAAGTAATCCAATCCAAGGGGCTTTTGGCTGTTGGGAGGTACTCCTGCACCTCTAGTCGATAGGCCCTGGCCCAGGGTTGTGCCGTGTTTTTGGTGCGTAAAAATGGTGTGCTGTAGACAGCATCCACCTGGGGTAACTGGAGCACTTTAAGCCAATCATTGGCTCTGGCCCAACCTTCAGGGGTTAGATCAGGATTTTTATCACGTGGATTTTCCGTTTGTTTCTCTGCGTGTCTAAGCAAAACAAAGGTAGTCTGACTCCAGGATACTTGGGCGTAAAACACTGCCGATAAGATGGAGATGAGCCGTAGAAATTGCATCGTTTTTTTCATAGTTCAAATGTACATTTTTTAGAGATTGCGGGGGCGTTGCTTTTTGGCAAGCCGCTGATTTGGTGTATATTCGTGAGAAGAACCCCTAAATTGTTATGGATGAAAAATTGGTCATTAATCACCCTCACGGCATTGGCCGGACTGTATATAAGCGCTTGTTCCACTAAAGAACCTATTGTTGTGACCTACCCAGAAACTGCTCAAATCCCCGTTGTTGACACCTTATTTGGCACGGTGATAGAAGATCCCTATCGTTGGTTGGAAGATGACAGAAGTCCAGAGACGGAAGCTTGGGTGACTGCTCAAAACAAAGTCACTTTTGGTTATTTGGATCAAATTCCTTTTAGAGAGGACCTCAAAAAAAGATTGGAAAAGCTATGGAATTACGAGAAAGTAGGTGCGCCCTTTGTTGAAGGGGAGTACACGTACTTTTATAAAAACGATGGTTTGCAGAACCAATACGTCCTCTACCGCCAAAAAGAAGGAGGCACTCCTGAAGTTTTTTTAGACCCCAATACATTTTCAGCCGATGGGACTACGTCTCTTGCGGGATTGAGTTTTTCCAAAGACGGAAGTCACTGTGCTTACCTCATTTCTGAAGGTGGATCGGATTGGCGGAAGATCATCGTGATGGATGCACTGGCCAACCAGGTGATCGAAGACACTTTAGTTGATGTAAAGTTCAGTGGTGTTTCCTGGTTGGGCAATCAAGGTTTTTACTATTCAAGCTATGACAAGCCCGAGGGCAGTGAATTGTCTGCCAAAACCGACCAGCACAAACTGTATTTTCACACTTTGGGGACACCCCAAGCCAAAGACGCTTTGATTTTTGGTGGCACTCAGGCCCAAAAGCACCGCTATGTTGGTGCTGGAGTTACTGAAGATCAACGTTATTTAGTGGTAACTGCCGCTAATGCGACTTCAGGCAACAAGCTTTTTGTTCAAGATTTGGCCCAGAAAGGCAGTGCTTTAGTTCCGGTGCTGACGCACGAAGATTCGGATACGTATGTAGTCGATACCGATGGCGAGCAACTGTTTTTAATGACCAACTTAAACGCACCCAATCAACGATTGGTGCGCACTACCGTGGCTGACCCTACACCGGACACTTGGGTTGATGTCATCCCAGAAAAGGAGCATGTATTGTCCGTGAATACGGGTGGTGGATATTTTTTTGCGGATTATATGATCGATGCCATTTCAAAGGTCTATCAGTACCGCAGAGATGGAAGTTTAGTGCGTGAGGTAGCTTTGCCTGGAGTAGGAACTGCTTCAGGGTTTGGAGCCAAAGCAGAGGAAACGAAGCTTTATTACTCATTTACCAACTATAGTACCCCGGGTGTTATCTACGCTTATGACATAGCAGCGGGTGCCTCCCAGGTACACTGGCAACCTAATATCGACTTTGATCCTGCTCAGTATACCTCCGAGCAAGTGTTCTACACCTCAAAAGATGGCACGAAAGTACCAATGATTATCACCTATAAAAAAGGACTTAAACGCGACGGAAAAAACCCTACCATGCTCTACGGATATGGCGGATTCAATGTCTCTTTAACACCTTCATTTAGCATTACCAATGCAGTTTGGTTAGAGCAAGGGGGTATCTATGCGGTACCTAACTTAAGGGGCGGCGGTGAATACGGAAAAGCCTGGCATGACGCAGGGACAAAAATGCAAAAACAAAATGTTTTTGATGACTTCATTGCTGCGGCAGAATATTTAATCGCTGAAAAGTATACTTCCAAGGAGTTTTTAGCCATTAGAGGTGGCTCCAATGGAGGTCTATTAGTGGGTGCTACTATGACCCAACGTCCGGACTTGATGGCGGTTGCTTTGCCTGCTGTAGGCGTATTAGACATGTTGCGCTACCACACATTCACGGCAGGTGCTGGATGGGCCTACGACTACGGAACTGCAGAGGATAGTCCTGAAATGCTCGCTTACCTTAAAGGATATAGTCCTGTGCACAATGTGAAAAAGGGAACAGCGTATCCAGCTACGTTAATCACTACAGGAGATCACGATGATCGGGTAGTACCTGCCCATAGTTTTAAGTTTGCTGCTGCCCTTCAGGCCGCACAATCAGGCAGTAATCCTACATTAATCCGCATTGAAACCAATGCTGGACACGGGGCTGGAACTCCGGTGAGTAAGACCATTGAACAAACAGCAGATATTTTTGGGTTTACTCTTTTTCATATGGGGTATGAGTCGTTACCCGATCAATCTGTACTCAGGGAGCTAAAGAACTAACCATGTATCAGTTTTTGACGTATCTATATTTAGGCATTTTTTTGCCTTATGGCCTGGACGTTTTTACATCAATTTTTTTACTTAGATGAGAGTTGTTTTATTAAATCTTATTGGACTGTTGTTGTTGGCAGGATGCCAAACTAAAGAGGTGGTTGTTCCAGAGTCTCAGCAACAGGCCTGGTGGAAAGAAGCCATTGTGTACCAGATTTACCCGAGGAGTTTTCAAGATTCCAATGGCGATGGTGTAGGAGATTTACAAGGGATCATTGATCGACTGGATTATATCGAGTCTTTGGGGATCAATGCTATTTGGTTGAACCCTATTTATCCGTCTCCCAATGCCGATAATGGCTACGACGTTAGTGATTACAGAGGTATTGCCCCTGAGTTTGGAGACATGGAAACGTTTGATCGTCTGCTGGATGAACTGCACAAAAGGGGGATTAAATTAATTATGGATGTAGTGGTCAATCACAGCAGTGATGAGCATCCTTGGTTTATCGCTTCGCGCAGCGATGTCAATAGCCCCTACAGAGATTATTACCATTGGTGGCCTGCGTCCAAAGGCACGCCTCCCTACAGGTATAGTTTATTTGATGCCCAGGGAGACGCCTGGAAATACGATTCCATCACCGACGCGTATTACCTTCATTATTTTGCGGATAAGCAACCCGATTTAAACTGGGAAAACCCCGCATTAAGGCAAGAAGTTTATGATTTGATGAAGTTCTGGGCCCAAAAAGGGGTGGATGGATTTAGGTTGGACGCTTTTCAGTTTGCCGCAAAAGACACCACCTTTCCTGAATTACCTCAGGGATTTGAAAAGAATTTTATTCAATACTACGCGATGCAGCCAGGCCTTCACGATTACCTAAAGGAGATGAATCAGCAGGTATTTGCCCCCTATGGGGTGGTCAGTGTGGCTGAAGGTGCTGGGCGCAGTTTTGAGGAGGCGCATGAATTGGTAGACGCCCAGCGCCAAGAATTACAGATGGCCTACGCTTTTGACGGAGTAGATGTGGCCAAATATGACGGGTATTCACTGGCTACCTTAAAGAAAGTATTTACGGATTGGGATCGATCATTTGCCGAAAAAGGGTGGTTGTCCATTTTCTTGTCCAACCACGATCAAGCGCGTTTGGTCAGTCGTTATGGCAACGACGCCCCAGAGCACAGGGTGGCTTCGATCAAGTTGTTGAATACCTTCTTGTTGACCATGAGGGGTACATCCTATGTGTATTACGGTGATGAGTTGGGGATGACCAATTTAGGCATGGACCGCATTGAGGACTATCAGGATGTGGCCGCGATTAATGGATATGCTAAAGCTAAATACAACGGGGAGGATTTAGATCAGTACATGAAGGTTTTGGCCAAAACTTCTCGAGAGAATGGGCGCACTCCCATGCAGTGGACCGAAGATGCCTCAGCTGGTTTTACTACGGGTACTCCGTGGATGAAGATCAATCCAAACACAGGGGTGATCAATGTGGAAAACCAGGTAGCGGATCTTTCAAGTCCATTAAATCATTTCAAATCCTTGACCCGATTGCGGAAAGAACATCCTGTGTTGGTTTACGGAGCCTATGAATTATTGGCAGAAGATCACCCACAAGTATATGCATATACCAGAACATTGGGTGAAGCATCCTGTTTGGTAGTGCTCAATTTTTCTGACCAAACTGCGCGCTGGGCACCCATAGGGTTAAGTTTAGGCAAACAGCCTTGGATCAATAGTGTAGATCAACTCATACAAGAGGGGAAAGAGTTAATTCTAGCGCCTTATCAATCTGTTGTCATTCCTTTAAATTAGCGTGATGAAGCAAACGGGATATGTTGTGGTTAGTGGAGGTGCTCGGGGCTTAGGCCGCGCAGTGGTGGATTATTTTCTAGAAATCGGTCATTGTGTGTTGGTGATTGATTTAAATCCTCAACCGCTGGATCCACTTTTGAAGCAATACGGGGATCGACTTTTGGCTGTTCAAGCTAGTGTATTGGATACCGATTTATTGACCCATGCGTTAGCTCAAGCAAAACAAATGTGGGGGGCAGTGCGGGGCGTGGTCAATTGTGCCGGTATTGCTCCTGCACAGCGGGTGATAGGTCGAGATGGGTTGATGCCTTTGGCTGATTTTGAACGAGCTATTTCCATCAACCTAACAGGTAGTTTTAATTTGACTCGATTGGCCGCTCATCAGATGTCTGAGGGGGAACCTTATCTAGAGGGTCAACGCGGTTGGGTGGTGCTTACGGCCTCCGTCGCGGCTTATGAAGGCCAAAAAGGTCAGGCGGCGTATGCGGCTTCCAAGGGCGGTGTAGCGGCACTAGTTCTTCCTCTAGCGCGCGAGTGGGCTTCTTTAGGTATTCGGGTTGTCGGTATTGCACCTGGCGTTTTTGATACAGATATGTTGGCTGGTCTTCCACAGGAGGCGACCCAATCATTGGCTGCTGAGGTACCCTTTCCCAAGCGATTAGGTCGCGCGTCAGAATATGCCCAACTGGTCAATCACATAGCCCAAAACAACTACCTTAATGGAACGGTTTTGCGATTGGATGCCGGTCTTCGGATGGGATAATTAGACTTTAGAAAATTTTCTTCGGTAGTCGTAGGGCGTTGTTTGTGTATGCGCTTTAAAGTGCCTAAAGAAATTAGATAGGTTGGTGAACCCGCACTCATATCCGATGTTTTTTATGTCCAGCTCGGTTTCCATCAGGAGCTGAATAGCGTGGTTGAGTCGGTACTCGTTCAAGTAAGAAATAAACGTTTTGTTGGTTGTTTTTTTGAAAAAACGACTAAATGAACTTGGGTTCATGTGGATGAGCTCTGCTACATCATCCAAACTGATGGGGTCTTTAAAATGCTGCTCAATGTAGTTGAATACTTTTTTAACCCGTTCGTTTTCTTTTAAACTGCCGATAAATGCTTTTCCATTGGCATTGAGCATCTGTTTGTCTTCTGAGATCGCCAGTTCGTTGAGGATATCAATCAATTCCAAGTATTGTTGAAATGGCTCCATGTTTTTTAGTTCCAGGAGTCGGTATCCTATGTAGTGTTTCACCTGTTCTGAAAAAACAATTCCGTGATCAGAAAGTGTGAGCAATTCCCAGATTTTCTTGAATATGGGTACTTGTTCAATCGCATTGCCCAAAAAACCTGGTTTAAAATGGACCACCACTTCTTTTCGGGTATCCGTAAAGTAATCAGTGAAACCGTGGTGTGGGACGTTTGACCCAATTAACACCAATTCGCCATCGGTATAGTTGGACAAGTGCATCCCGATGTGTCTTTTTCCAGATCCCTCATTGACATACACCAATTCGTAGTCGATGTGAAAGTGCCAGCCTACCTCTTTTTTGTTGGGAAATTCGCAATCAAAAAACTTAAGTGATACATCCGAAAATTCGGCAGGTACTTCTTCGTAGATGGGGTCGATGCGCTGAATCATGAGGAAATGTGGCTGTTGCGATGTATTAAATTAACGTTTTTGTAACACAAAACGAATAACAAGTCATAAATATATACTTTTTGGATAAACGTCTGAATTTAATTTCGTGTTTTTTCCAATAATTTTGTAAAACAATAAAGGAGGATATGGGGTGGTTTCCATACCTCTGGTTGATTTTAGTTGATTTTTAGTTTGGAAAGCACCCTCAGAAACGAGGGTGCTTTTTTTATGCACCTACCTCGTACGTTTCTCCGGAGAAGAAAAGTTCATCGGTAGTGTGGTACTTTGCTTTAGCGACGGCAGCTTGTTTCACTTCGTGGTGTCGTTCCTCTAATGTAGTGTCTGGAACTGCCCGAATAATACCGGTAACCAGGGGATACTGAAGGGAAACCAACATATGATGTAAGGTGCTATCGGGTTCCTTTGCATCGTGCACCAAAATATCAGCTTCTGTGATGCCCTCCTCTCCCAGAGTTACCACCACTAATTTTAGTCCTTGGAGCATCAAGCCTTTGGTGCGCTCTTTGCCAAAAATCATTGGTTTGCCGTGTTCCACATACAACTGCTTATCTTCCCGCACTGATTTATCCGTAACATGGCTAAAGCATCCGTCATTAAATATGACGCAATTTTGAAGCACTTCTACGAGAGAAGTTCCTTTAAATTGGTGGCATTTTATAAATAGATCCGTCATTTCTTTGGGGCTATTTCCCGCGACACGTGCAAAGAATCTGGCTTGTGCCCCTAGGGCCAACTGACCTACTGAAAAGGGTGGTTGCACATTGCCCAGTGGTGATGATTTTGTTTTCAGTCCCAAAGTGGATGTAGGGGAGAATTGGCCTTTGGTCAATCCGTAGATTTCATTGTTGAACAGAATGACGTTTAAGTCTACATTGCGTCGCAATAGGTGGATAAAATGGTTGCCTCCAATAGATAGCGCATCCCCGTCACCGGTGATCATCCAAACGCTTAAATCAGGGTTGGCTAGTTTGACACCTGTAGCAATTCCAGGAGCTCGTCCATGGATACTGTGCATCCCATAGGTGTTCATGTAGTAGGGAAAGCGCGAAGAACAACCAATGCCAGAGATAAACACGATATCCTCTCTGCGTACCCCAACCTCGGGTAATGCCTTTTGCATCGCGTTTAAGATCACGTAGTCGTCACATCCAGGACACCAACGCACCTCTTGGTCACTGGCAAAATCTTTCGGGGTGTAGCTCGGTTTTTCCATCAGCTGAGGTGTTGTTTAAAGGCTTCCAAGAGTTCGCCCTGGGCAAACGGCAATCCTTGAATTTTGGTATAGGAATAGATACGGGACTGGTCGTGGTGCATGCTGAGCAACTTGGCAAGTTGACCGTTATTCAATTCGCACACCAATACTTTTTTAAATCGACCCAATACTTCTTGGGTGTTTTTAGGCAAGGGACTTAAATAATTGAAGTGGGTGTAGCCAACTTGATGATACCCCTGTTGATGTAGGGTTTTCATCGCGGATTGCAAGGCGCCTTGGGTGCCTCCCCAACCGACCACCAGTAATTCCCCTTCTTGGGCGTGATGTACGTCCAGTCCAGGTATTTGTGCTTGTACGCGTTGGATTTTCTCCTGTCGAATATGGGTCATCGCTTCGTGGTTGATCGGATCGTAGGACACCGTTCCTTTTTCTTGATCTTTTTCCAATCCACCTACCCGGTGTTCTAGTCCAGGGGTGCCTGGAAGTGCCCAATCTCTGGCCAAAGTTGTTTCATCTCTGTGGTAAGGATGCCAGTTTTCTGGTGCTTGTTTGAGGATGCGCGGAGCGATATCCGGCATTTCTGAAGTGCGCTGTATTTTCCAGGGACCTGACCCGTTGGCGATATATCCATCGGAGAGCAACACCACTGGGGTCATGTGCTCCAAGGCCAGTTTTGCCGCCTGGTAGGCATAGTGAAAGCAGTTGGATGGCGTGCTGGCCGCCAAGACGATGACGGGACTTTCCCCATGTCTTCCGTACAAGGCTTGCAGCAAATCCGATTGTTCAGTTTTAGTGGGAAGTCCTGTAGAAGGTCCTCCGCGTTGCACGTCTACCACCACCAGAGGTAATTCAATCATCATAGCTAGGCCCAGTGATTCCGATTTGAGTGCAAGCCCTGGTCCTGAGGTTGTTGTGATGGCAAGAGACCCGGCAAATGCGGCGCCAATCGCAGACGTGATTCCCGCAATTTCATCTTCTGCCTGGAAGGCAGTCACCCCCATCTGTTGGTGCTTCGAAAGCTCATGTAAAATATCGGATGCGGGCGTAATGGGGTAGGACCCTAAAAATAGCGGCAGACCCGATTTCTCGGCGGCGGCTAAAAATCCCCAGGCCAATGCCTGGTTACCCATCATCATCCGATAGGTACCTGGTGGCATTTTTGCTGGAGCTACTTGATAGGAAGTGGGAATTAACTCTAAGGTTTCCGCAAAGTTATATCCTGCCTTGAGCACTTTAATATTGGCCGCAACCAGGTGGGGTTGTGCAGCAAATTTTCGCTCGATAAATGCGATAGTGTGGTTAAGCGATCGGTGGTACATCCAATATACCATCCCTAAAGCCCACATATTTTTACTCCTGGTGATCGATTTGTTGTCCAACCCTTCGATCCCCTTGACCGCCTCTTTGGACAGCGTAGTCATGGCTACTTCAATCACTTTGTAGTCAGCCAAACTTCCGTCTTCCAACGGGTTGGTGGTGTATTGTGCTTTGTCAAAATTGCGTTGGGTAAAAGAATCCGTATCTACAATCAATACATGACCTTTTTTTAGTGCGCTTATATTGGTTTTTAAGCCCGCTGGATTCATGGCTACCAATAAATCTAACTCATCCCCAGGGGTGTCAATTTCAAGACTTCCAATATGTACTTGAAACCCGGAAACACCGTACAAGCTACCCTGTGGGGCCCTGATCTCTGCAGGAAAGTTGGGGAATGTAGCAATGTCGTTTCCCAACATAGCGGAAGTGTCAGAAAACTGTGCGCCTGTAAGTTGCATCCCGTCTCCGGAATCACCGACAAATCGAATCACCACGTGATCTAAAGATTCTGTTGGTTTGTTTTTTTCTGTTGCGCTCATGGGTTAGCTTATCAAGATGCAAAATTATGTAATCCGCATCAGGATAACCCTGATATTGATCAGCTTTTTCCCTTGGCCCCTGATTTTTGCTCCATGAACCATGAAATGCCCCGACAACACAAGCATGTGCTTTGATCACACAAGCCCATAAATTTAGTAGGAATCGAAAAAACCGTTCCTTATTCGATAAAATTAAATAGAAAGTTTACGTGGTTTTTTTCACGTACTGGGTCAGGATCACAATCTGTTGACCGTCGACTTTCCCCTCGATGTAGGTCGCGTTTTCAGGATCTAAAGCGATGCGACGCACGGCAGTTCCCTGTTTGGCGACCATGCTGCTCCCCTTTACTTTAAGGTCTTTAATCAACACCACATTATCTCCTGCCTGCAAAACGACCCCGTTGGCATCCACGTGTACCAAAGCGGATGCTTGAGCATCTAGTTCTGCTTGAGCCCAGGCCAAGTGCTCTTCGTCCAGATACATCATGTCCAATAAATTTTGCGCCCATGCTTCAGGAAGAAAGCGATGTAATAATCGCCAAGAAAGTACTTGAACGGGGGCTTGCTCACTCCATATCGAATCGTTTAGGCACCTAAAGTGGTTGGGATCAAGCTGTTCGCTTTGTATCTGATCGATACAGGTGTGGCATAGCGAAAGTTCATTAGGGATTCCTTGTGGTGCTTTTGAGACAGCAAAATTTTGAACGGGCGCTTGAGCAGCGCAAAGGGCACAAATAGTAGACAAAATGAATGAATTTAAGGGGCAAATGTACTGATTTCAACTATTAAGGGTACTGAAGTACTTTTTTAATAATTTTAAGGTACCAACTAAACCTTAAAACAATGAAACAAAAAATCTTTAATGCGGTATCCATACTCTTTGGATTATGGATGCTCAACGCCGGTCTCAACAAATTTTTCAATTACATGCCCATGCCAGAAGACATGCCAGAGTCCATGTTAAAACTTATGGAGCACTTGATGGCTTTTGGCTGGATGATGCCTTTGGTAGGCGCTGTTG
>Ga0255756_1000499_pt1 | contig 48156 bp, 59 predicted proteins | sample 011ome_20_FD_179956 | JGI IMG/M metagenome (GOLD analysis project Ga0255756, IMG submission 179956) | Coastal salt marsh microbial communities from the Groves Creek Marsh, Skidaway Island, Georgia - 011509CT metaG (version 2) | ecosystem: Environmental > Aquatic > Marine > Intertidal zone > Salt... | reverse complement strand
GTTAGTCTGACAATGCCGTCGGGATGCTTGAAAACGGACTGGCCGTTAACCACCCCATTTGCGGACGCCAGCCAGCTTTTGGCCGGCGTCCGGCAGCGGTCAGATCTCGGTCTTCTAAATGGGACTTGGTGAAACAAGGTTATGGCGGAGAGACAGGGATTCGAACCCTGGGTACTCGTGAAAGCACAACGGTTTTCGAGACCGCCCCGTTCGACCACTCCGGCATCTCTCCGCATTCTTGTCTGCACGCGGTTCACGCGGTCCAGCCGCGCGTATAGCGTTGTCATGTCCAGCCTGCGACAAGAAGCGCGCCAGTTAGCTGACCCCCCTGCCCTTGCCAAGCACAAATTCGCCGCAAAACTGGGGACGGTTTGCCGATGCGCCCTTGTCTCCCGCGACCTATCACCCATATCCTCCGTCACTGTGGATAGAGCTGTTTTCTTTTCCAGCCAAGCTGGACGCACCATCGAGGCCCCGCGTCACGTCAAGTCGCGCTTCGGGATTGGCGATGTTGTGCGCCACCGGATGTTCGATTTTCGCGGTGTGATCTTCGATGTTGATCCGGTCTTTGCCAATAGCGAAGAATGGTACCAGGCTATCCCTGAGGACATCCGCCCAAGCCGCGAGCAACCATTTTATCACTTGCTGGCTGAGAATAACGACAGTTCCTACGTCGCCTATGTCAGCCAGCAGAACCTGCTTACCGATGCAAGCAGCGGACCGATTGATCATCCGCAAATCGCGCAATTGTTCGAACAGTTCGACGGCAAACGGTATCGTATGCGCCGGGCGCTGACCCACTAATGCGTCTAGCCACGGTCAACGGCGCATTTGACATTAGTATCACACATACCTGCTAGAACGTCCGGCATGGACAGAATGACCATGATATCAGCTGTCGACGAGCCTGCCCTTTAGTCCTTGAGTTTCCAGCCGGAACGCAAGACCAGATAAACGATGATGGCAAGAGCAAGGTTTAGTACCCCAAGCGCAACCGCCGCCTCAACAACCGCGTCGGCACCCTCGCCGATATCGCTTTCTCCTAGGAAGCCGTAGCGGAAGCCAGAGATCACATAGAAGAACGGGTTTGCCCGGCTGACAGCCTGAAACGCCGGCGCAAGGTTGTCGATTACATAGAATGTACCGGAAAGCAGCGAGAGGGGTGCAACTACGAAATTGGTAATGGCCGCGTTGTGATCAAACTTTTCCGACCAGATCGACGTTGCCAATCCCATGAGCGACAGCATGATCGCGCCCATCAGGCCAAACCATATCACGGCCCATACATGCGCTATGGACAGCGAAACTCCCGGCCACAGCACCATCGCCAGCGCAACCGTGCTGCCCACCATCACCGCGCGGGTCACAGCTGCGCCGATAATACCTGCCATCAGCTCTCCATGCGAAAGCGGCGGCATGAGCAAATCCATGATTGTTCCCTGGATCTTGCCAGCGAGCAGCGAGAAGGACGAGTTTGCAAAAGCATTTTGCATCATGCCCATCATGATCAAGCCTGGCGCGACAAAGCTGGCGAATGGCGCGCCCAGCACTTCGCGTCCGCCACGCCCTAAAGCGACCGTGAAGATGATCAAGAATAGCAGTGTCGTGACGGCCGGGCCCCAAATTGTCTGCGTGTGCACCTTGAGAAACCGCCGAACCTCCTTAATATAGAGACTCCACAAGCCGACACGGTTGACGCCGGAGATTACCGGTACGCCGCGCGGCGTAAAACGGGTCCCTTCGCCCGAATTTGTCTTGTCGAGGGGTGCCTCCGATTTCGGACGGGCAGGAGGTGCTTGATCGGCCATGCAGGCGCGCCTAGTGCGATGGAGCGGCTGTGACAAGTCACACAGTAAGATTCGTTGTGCTGTTTGCTGATCGAAAACGGGCAACCAGCGCGGGACACAGGAACTGGAATTTAGATGAGTTGGACTGACGAGCGTATCGCTACGCTAAAGAAAATGTGGGAAGGCGGATCAACCGCTAGCCAGATCGCTGAAGAGCTTGGGGGAGTGAGCCGTAATGCCGTAATCGGCAAGGCGCATCGGTTAGGTCTGAAATCACGCCCTTCCCCGGTAAAAGCGGGTGAGAAGAAGAAAGCTCCGGCTAAGAAGCCTGCGCCAAAGGCCGCTGTGAAGAAGACCGCTGCTAAACCTGCAGCAAAACCGGCAGTAAAGCCGACCGACAAGCCAGCAACTGCGCAGGCATCGGGTGCGAGTATTCCGTCACAACCAATTCCTAACAAGACACCAGACCTGCCTAAAATCGTGTCGGTCGGTCCTGGTGGATTCTTGCGTCAGGGTCCGGGCGATCAGCAAGCGCCGATCCCACCAGCTCCACCGCGCCGATTGGTGCCCGCGAAACCGAGCCCGGCAATCGAGGACAAAACTAGCTTGCTCGATCTGACCGAGAAGATTTGCCGCTGGCCTATGGGTCACCCTGGTGAGCCTGACTTCCACTTCTGCGGCGAAGCAGTGAACCCGGGATATCCCTATTGCGTTGAGCATTGCGGGCGCGCCTATCAGGCACAGCTGCCGCGCGGCGCGCGCAGACCCCCTCCACCGCTTCCCTTCGGTGGCCCCCGCGTAAGGTAGGTCGGGCGCGCTGAGCAAAGACTTACGAGGCCCGGTTGTCCCTGTGGATCGCCGGGCCTTTTCAAATCTTACGGAGCATTCGCATGGCCATTACCCCTTACGACGCCTTCGTCTAAAGCTGTCAGCAGATTTTGAGTGGGCTCTCAGGCTTGATCGCCAAAGGCGAGGCGCATGTGAAGGAGAATGGGCTTTCGGATAACGACCTGATCTGCGCGAAGCTTGCAGAGACGATATGGACACTGCCGCGGCATGTCCGCGCATGCTCGATGCATTCAGCCTGCACCTTTGACCAAATGCCAACGGGCGAATTTACGGCAGATTTCACGATCGTACCGGATAGTTGGCAGTCATACGCGCAATGATTGCGGATGCGCAAAGCAAGCTGGCAGCGGTCTGAGCACACGCTTCTCTTAAGCAATCGAGTATGACAGCAGCCCTCCAGCAGGCTCTGAGCAAACCGACACGCTTAGCCGGGTGACTCTAATCTACGACTTTTGACCTTCAGCGCTGTCTAGGGCGGGCGAACCAGATCGTGTGCCGCGGGCCCTTATTGTTAGGGCGGGCGCGGAAGAAGCGTTCTTCAACATCAAATCCGGCATCGCGCAGTTTTCTGGTGAAGCGGTGGTCTGATGCTGCAGACCATATCGCGAGTATGCCACCCGGCTTTAGGGCATCCCGCGATTTTCCCAGCCCCGTGGGTGAATAGAGGCGGTTGTTTTCCTCGCGGACAATACCATCGGGTCCGTTATCGACATCGAGAAGAATGGCATCGAATTTGTCGCAAGTGCCGTCATTTGCATCGTCGATCAGGGCCGCGACATCGCAAATCTTCAGGTCCATTCGCGGATCTTCCAGACAGCCACCCGTCAGTTCTGCCATCGGACCCTGCGCCCATTCGACAATTTCCGGTACAAGTTCTGCTACGACCGCCTGACCGTTGGAGCCCATGCGCGCCAGCGCGGCCCGCAAGGTGAAACCCATGCCGTAGCCGCCTATCAATATTCGCGGCGCGTCATTCCCAACGCGCTCCATGGTCTGCACTGCCAGCTGCTCTTCGCTGAACTGCATACGCGTGCCCATCAGCTCGTTCCGCCCGAGCATGATGATGAAATCGCGGCCATGGCTAACGAGCGACAGCTCATCGCCATCGGGTATCTGCGCTGTGGCCAGGGTCTCACGCGGAAGCATCAGGCTGAATACCCCCGCTTTTTGAGATTGTGACCAACCTTAACGATCGAATCGAGCGCTGGGATCGATCCGCCGCCCAGTTCAGTCAGCGAATACTCAACCGATGGCGGCGAGGTGTCGCAAACCTTGCGAGTGATGACGCCTCGCTGCTCAAGCTCGCGCAGCCGTGCCGGCAACACCTTGCCGCTGACAGGGGAAATAACATCCATCAATTCGCTGAAGCGGCGTGGCCCGGCCCGCAGGCACCACACCACATTGGGTGCCCATGTACCGGCAATAACCGCCATGCATTCGGTTAACGCGCAAGGTTCGGGCGGCTTTGGGCTGTGATTTATGCGACGCTTGAGCATGATCTTCCAATCGACGTGTTTCGCGAGGTTACCCATGGGTAACCTAGAAATCCAGTTACCAATAGAAAGTAGGTGGCATTGGGAAAGTGAGAGTAATAGCTGGGCGGCGTCTTGATTGCGTTTTATGCCATATCAATCACATTTATCGGCCCACGTTTCGGCATGGGCAATGCGATCTTCTTCGTCTTGCTTGGCCAGATCATCAGCGCAGTCATCATCGATCATTTCGGCCTGATGGGCGTACCAGTTGCACGAATTGATCTAATAGGCATCGCGGGAATCACGCTGATGGTTGTCTGGGTGCTACTCGCCAGAAGGTAGCCGGCAGACCTGCTCAAAAAAGAAGGCCCGCCATGATCTCTCCGGCGGGCCTCATCATTTCAATTGAAAAGAGCTTAGTCTTTAAGGAAGTCCGGCACGTGGGCAGAGCCGTCATCGCCGCCGCCCTTGTGGCCATCATCACCGCCATCACGGCCACCGCGACGACCGCCACGTTCTCCGCCGCGATCACGGCTTCCCCGAGGCCCGCGACGATCGCCTCGATCACCGCGCGGCCCGCCACCCTCACGCTTCTCGCGCGGCGGACGGGTGTCTTCCAATTCTTCACCGGTTTCCTGGTCTACAACACGCATCGACAGGCGAACCTTGCCGCGCTGGTCGATCTCGAGAACCTTGACCTTAACTTCCTGGCCCTCGGATACGACGTCACTCACTTTCTCGACCCGTTCGTTCTTCATTTCGCTGACATGGACGAGACCGTCCTTACCGCCCATGAAGTTCACGAATGCACCGAAGTCCACGATGTTTACGACCTTGCCATTGTAGATCTTGCCGACTTCGGCTTCTTCAACAATACCTTCGATCCATGCACGCGCTGCGGCAATCTCATCGGCATTCGAAGAGCTGATCTTGATCACACCTTCGTCATCGATGTCGACCTTCGCACCGGTTTCAGCAACGATCTCGCGGATCACCTTGCCCCCGGTACCGATAATGTCACGGATCTTCGACTTGTCGATCTGCATTGTTTCGATACGCGGAGCATGCTTGGAGACGCCAGTACGCGCCGAACCGAGAGCTTTCGCCATTTCGCCAAGGATGTGCGTGCGGCCGGCTTTCGCCTGCTCCAGCGCCTTAGCCATGATTTCCTGCGTGATGCCGGCAACCTTGATGTCCATCTGCATGGTGGTGATACCAGCTTCTGAACCGGCAACCTTGAAGTCCATGTCACCCAGGTGATCTTCATCGCCCAGTATGTCTGAAAGAACCGCGAACTCATCTCCTTCAAGGATCAGACCCATCGCGATACCCGATACAGGGCGTTCGATCGGAACGCCTGCGTCCATCATCGAGAGACAACCACCGCAAACAGTCGCCATCGAGCTTGAGCCGTTGGACTCAGTAATGTCTGACAGAACACGGATGGTGTACGGGAAGTCCTCGTGACTCGGCAGCACTGGGTTAAGTGCGCGCCATGCAAGCTTGCCGTGGCCGGTTTCACGGCGACCAGTGAAGCCAAAGCGGCCCACTTCGCCAACCGAGTAAGGCGGGAAGTTATAATGCAGCATAAAGTGGTTGTAGGAGAGACCCTCTAGACCATCGATCATCTGCTCGGCATCTTTGGTGCCCAGCGTGGTGGTGCAGATTGCCTGCGTTTCACCGCGCGTAAACAACGCCGAACCGTGTGTACGAGGCAGCAAGCCAACTATGGCTTCGATCGGGCGAACCTGATCAAGCTTACGGCCATCGATACGGGTGCCATCCTTGATGATTGATCCGCGAACGATATCCGCTTCCAGCTTTTTGACTGCCTTGTTGGCAACCAGCTGCGTTTGCGCTTCTTCCTCTGCGAATGCTTCCTTCGCTTTGGCTCGCGCTGCGTTCAGCGCTTCCGATCGCGCCGACTTGTCAGTCAGCTTGTAAGCCGCCGCAATGTCATCACCCACGATGCCGCGCAGCTTTTCCTTGATCGCTGCGGTATCGTCCGATGTGTCGATTTCCCAAGGTTCCTTGGCAGCCTGTTCAGCCAGATCGATAATCGCACCGATGACCTTGCGGCTTTCATCATGCGCGAACATCACTGCGCCGAGCATTTCTTCCTCGGTCAGCTCTTTAGCTTCGGATTCAACCATCATCACAGCGTCTTGCGTTGCCGCAACGACCAGGTCCAACCGGCCTTCGTCAAAGATCGTATTGACCGCCGGGTTGAGGACATACTCGCCATCAACAAAGCCGACGCGTGCTGCGCCGATCGGGCCCATGAAGGGAACGCCGGAAATGGTCAGAGCAGCAGATGCCGCAACCATGGCTACGATGTCTGGTTCGGTTTCGCCATCGTAGGACAGAACTTGACAGATGACATTGATTTCGTTGTAGAAGCCTTCTGGGAAAAGCGGGCGGACCGGGCGGTCGATCAGACGGCTGGTCAACGTTTCTTTTTCCGTTGCGCGGCCTTCGCGCTTGAAGAAGCCACCCGGGATACGGCCGGCTGCAGAGAATTTCTCTTGATAGTGAACAGTCAGCGGGAAGAAGTCTTGGCCTTCCTTGACTGACTTTGCGGCGGTCACGGCGCAAAGCACCACGGTTTCGCCATAAGTGGCCAGAACGGCGCCGTCTGCCTGACGGGCAATCTGACCGGTTTCGAGAGTGAGGGTTTTTCCGCCCCATTCAATCGATACGGTTTTCTTGTCGAACATGTATTTTCCTAAATTGACCCGCACGGCCTTATTGCGGTGCGGGGCCTACAGTGCCGGGGAATCCGTCCCGGTCCGGTTTGAGGCGTTTATCTGCCCCTTGGCTTGGCAACCGGATGTTACCAAGCTCCTGATGCAAGAAGCGGCCCACAAGGAGGCCGTTTCGAGTAATCTTTACTTACGCAGACCCAGCTTCTGGATCAGGGCGTTGTATCGCTCGACGTCTTTCTTCTTGAGATAGGCGAGCAGGCTGCGACGCTTGTTGACCATCTGGAGCAGACCACGACGTGAGTGGTTGTCCTTGTGGTGACCTTTGAAATGCTCGGTCAGGTTACGGATACGCTGCGTGAGGATCGCTACCTGTACTTCCGGGCTGCCCGTGTCGTTCTTGTCGCGGGCGTTGTCTTTGATAATCTTCGTTTTCGTTGCGGCATCAACCGACATAATATTTCTCTCTTACTCAGCGACATCGGGTAGGTTAAAACCCCTGACGACTTTCGCCGTCCCATCCTCAATTTCCATCAGCGCTACCGGCACATCGTCCAGCATCGCACAATAGAGCCCGGATGGTTGGGGCAGTTCAGACAAGACCCGGCCCTGACGGACCGCCTGCGCACTTGTCTGATCGAGGATGAGAGCCGGGATGTCGTCCAGCCCCGCCTCAAGTGGCAGGAGTAGGTCTGATAAGGCCGCGCGATTAGCGTGTTTCTCGAGTTTGTCCAGCGAAATCGCTTGATATTCAAGGAAGGGCCCCGCCTTGATACGCCTAAGATAGGTAACGTGCCCAAAGGTTCTAAGCGCGCGCGCGATATCGCGAGCCAAAGAGCGGATATATGTACCTTTGGAGACATGCGCAATGAGCGTTACGCTTTCGGCCAGTTCAAGTGGGGCCGACGGGTCGCAGGGATCGGGACGGCCGGCTGTAGTCTGGAATGATGAACGCAGTTCAGGATCATAGCGCTCACTCGCGAATTCGAGCGAGTAAATAGTGACCTGGCGTGTTTTAATCTCCACAGTTTCGCCTGCCCTTGCGCGATCATAGGCACGTTTCCCGTCGACCTTGACCGCTGAATAGTCAGGCGGAACCTGCCCGATCTTGCCGGTGAAATGCTCAAGGATGGCTGCGACCGCAGCCATCGGCGGCCTCCCGTTCGATCGTTCAATCACTTCGCCTTCGGTGTCGAGCGTGTCGGTTTCCTCGCCGAACTTAATCGTGAATTCGTAAATCTTGCGCGCGTCCAGCATGCGGCCTGCCAGCTTGGTCGCTTCGCCCAGCGCGATCGGCAGGACGCCTTCGGCCAACGGGTCCAGCGTACCGCCATGGCCCACCTTGGTCCTAGCATAGCCTGATTGACGTAGAATGCGTTTGACCGCGCTGACAGCCTGCGTCGAGCCGAGCCCGCGCGGTTTGTCGAGAATGATCCAGCCGGAAACCGGATGTTCCCGCGGATCAGCCACCGGCTACCGCAGTCGCAATGTCGAGATATTGCATGAGCGCCCAGTTCACAGGAGGGCCAATCGTGTTTGCCAGCACGCCCCATTCGGGGGCGAACCATGTCAGCGCGACCAAACCGAAGAACAAGGTCATGCCGTAAGGACGCAGCTTGCGATAGCTACGCGCCAAGGAAGGTGGCAGCAGCCCTTCAGCTATATGCGAACCATCGAACGGCGGGATTGGCAAAAGGTTGAAAACGCCCAAGAACACATTGATCAGGATGAAATAGAACATGCCGCTTTGCACCAGCAGCGTTTCACCTGCCCCGTCCGCAATCAGCGACATCTCACTGCCAGAGCTTGTGATTTGAGCTCCAGCAGGGAAAAATAGCCCCAAGGCGATTGCACCAATCAGAGCGAGAACGAAATTCGACCCCGGTCCTGCTGCTGCCACCGCCATCATTCCGAAGCGCGGATTGTCCAGTCGATCTTGCCGCACAGGCACGGGCTTAGCCCAGCCAAAGACCGGAGCACCTACCATAGCCAATGCGCCCGGCACCAACAAAGTCCCGACCGGATCGACATGGCGGATCGGGTTTAGACTTAAACGCTGCGCGTCGCGCGCGGTCGTATCGCCGAGTAGCAGCGCTGAATATCCGTGCGCGAACTCGTGAAACACGATTGCCACGATCAAGCACGGGATCAGCATTATGGCCAACGTGAGAGTATCTGTCATCTTGTGAAGATAGTGGTGGGCAGCTCAACTCGCCAGTGCATCGGTGAAATGTTTGCGACACAAGGCCACATAACGATCATTTCCGCCGATTTCAGTCTGCTCGCCCGCCTTTACTGCCTTGCCCTTCTCATCGACCCGAAGGTTCATGGTCGCTTTGCGCCCGCACTCACAAATGGCCTTCAGTTCGACCAACGAATCCGCAATGCCCAGAAGAGCAGCAGACCCGGGAAACAGCTTCCCCTGAAAATCGGTGCGCAGCCCGTAGCAAACTACCGGGGTGCCTGTTTCGTCAGATAGTCGCGCGCATTGCCAAACCTGTTCTTCGGTCAGGAATTGCGCTTCATCAATCAGTACACAGTCGACGCGCCCGTGCGAATGTTCTTCTATTACATGCTCAAGGATATCGGTATCCGGCGCGAACCGATGCGCATCGCTTGATAGACCAATCCGGCTGCTGATCGCGCCAAATCCGGGGCGATCATCAATCGCCGCCGTCCATAATGACACGCGCATACCGCGCTCCCGATAGTTGAACGCCGCCTGCAGCAGGGTTGTGCTCTTCCCTGCATTCATGCTCGCATAGTAAAAATAGAGCTTGGCCATGCCCGGGTGTCCCCGCCAGATTCGCAATTGTTGCAAACTTGCACCCTACTCCGATGCGCGCAAGCCGCTCCAAGATGTTTTCGGAAACAAATATGGGGTTTTGCGGATTAAGCTGTGAGACAGGCGCTGGCAGTGATGTTAGCAGTAACAGCGAAGTCAATGGTTTCTGAGGGTCTGAACACACATGGGTGAATCAAGCGTATCAACGCAAAGTGGCATTCTGGGATGGATTGAGCGCACGGGCAACAAATTGCCAGATCCGGTATTCCGCTCGGCCCGGATGCACCGGTCACCTACTTGCTGCCAGGTGACGGCAACTGATCGGGCAAAGGCTGATTAAGAGAACAGACATGAGAGCGGAGCATAGTGATAATATGTCCTGGCTCCGCTCCATAACTCTCCTGCTCGCAGCAGCCCTGCTCGGCGCAGCAACGCCAGCAGGCCAGAGCTATAGGGTAGATGCCGTCGCCAGCAATCTGTCCGCCAAGGTTCCGTTCCTCGGCCTTGGCAGCAAGACCGCCGGTTTTCCCGATGTGGCCGGAACAATCCGGCTGGACCGCAGTCGTCCGCAAGACATCGCTCTGGATGTGACCATCGACGCGACGAAGCTGACTGCAGGCGATGATTTGACACTCAGCCGCCTAAAGGGTGAGCGGTTTTTTTGGGTAGAACGATATCCGACGGTGCGCTTTGTCGGTCGCGAAATTACCATGACCAATCCGACGCAGGGCACAGTCGAAGGGGACTTGACCGCGCGCGGAGTGACCAAGCCGGTTACCTTGCGTGTCACGTTCAGCAAGCCGCCAGCCGAAATCGCGCCACGCGAAGCGATCACGCTGACGGGCAAAACGCGCATCAACCGTTATGATTTCGGTATGACGTCTTATCGCTTGATCGTGGGCAAGCATGTCGAAATCGAGCTGACCGCTAGGATGGTGCCGCAAGGCTAGGCCCGACCGCCAGACCTTAAAGCTCGAGCAGCCAATGCTCGCTTATCTCTTCCTTGCCGAATTCGTTCTGCACTTCGGTAGAAGTGACCTTGAAGCCTTCTGCGGCGTAGATCTTTCGCGCACTGCCAAGCACCTGATGTGTCCAAAGCACGATGCGTTTGTACCCGGCTTCGCGGGCAAATTCAGTACATTGGCGCACAAGGGCCGATCCTACGCCTAACCCGCGCGCTTCCGGCTCGACATAGAGCATGCGCAGGCGAGCGGTCTCGTGATCTTCACTTGCAACAAAAACCGATCCCAGCATGCGTCCGCCCCGTTCCGCGATCCAGCACTGCTCCTTCCCAGGCTTGAAGTGGCGCAAATAGGCTGCGCAAATTTCCATCATCAACGCTTCGAGTTTATCGCCCCAGCCCCAATCTTCGCGATAGAGGATGGCTTGCCGTGCGCAGACATGCCCCAGATCGCCGGGACGAAATTCTCGCAAGAACCACTCGAACTGATTGTTGCCAAACAACAATTCGCTCGCCTCACTGAGCGCGTTCGTAAGGCGAATAGCGCCATCTTCTTCAAGCGGAGCCAACAGTTTCTCAGTCTCAGCCAAAGTAACGGCATCAAGATCTTGATAATTTTGCTCACCATCCAAAGTCAGCGAAAGTGGGCGTTCACGCGCATCCTCGCCTCTGCCGCGCTCAATCCAGCCCTTCTTCTCCAGCTTCGCGACTGTTCGGCTGAGATAGCCCGGATCAAGATTTAGATCCTGCGCGATATCGCGGGCGAGCACAGGCTGTCGCTCACGAATCTCGTAGGCCACGCGCGCTTCGATCAGCGACAACTCGCCGCCCATGTAACGCGGCTCCAATAGGCCCATCAGCTGAGAGAATTGTCGATTGAACGCACGAATGGCGGGCACGGCTTCTTGGATCGCGACAGTCATTCAGACGGCATCGCGATATTAGTTGCCAAAGTCAACTATAATTCAGTTGGATTTATTCGCCCTCGCCCAGATCGCGCGCCACCTTGGGATCGCGCAACAGCTTTTCGATACGGTCCGCTTCGTCAAAACTCTCATCGGCGCGAAACTTCAGCTTGGGAGCGAATTTGAGGCCCAGCCGCTTAGCAACTTCACGCTGCAGGAACGCTGTGTTCTGCTGCAACGCCTTCACAACCACCGCTTCTTCCAACCCAAGGAGCGGCTTCACATAGGCGGTCGCGCTGCGCAGATCTGGTGTCATGCGAACTTCAGTCACTGATATGTTCGCTGCGCTGACGACATCGTCATGCACTTCCTGCCGTGCGAGCAGTTCGGAAAGAATATGCCGTACGCGCTCTGACACCTTAAGGACGCGGACAGAGTGTTGTTCAGGTGTGAATTGCTGGCGAGCCATTATCCCATCCCCGTTTCGGTTGGCGTCGGGCGCATGGTCGGGATTGCAGTAGATGTCGCGCGGGCAAGCACTTGCCCCTCTTCGGTTTGCAATTCGCCTTCAAGGAAGATCACTCGCCGCCCGCCGCGCACAACGCGGCCCTTGCCGATGATCGTCGCGCCCTCTGGCAAGAGCCCCAGCAGTTGCATCGATATTTCCAGATTGAGCGGAGCTTGCTCACCGCCGGTCATCGTTACGTAGGCATAGCCCATCACGTCATCGAGATAACCCGCAACAAGCCCGCCTTGCACGCCCCCGCGCCAGGTGGTCATCTCTCGCTTCACAGTGAAGCGCATGGTTGCTGTCGCGGTTTCTTCATCGAAACCAACGAACTCGGAACCAAGCAGCGAGCTATGCGGAGAATCCGCACCATCTGCAGGGTAGAATTGCTGATCGCTCATCGGGTTATGCCTACCAGGACTGCTGAGGGCGAACGCTGACCTATGTAGATCCTGTTCACCCTCTAGCTCCTTTAACCAACTTCGAGCGTCCGCTCACGCTCCTCGACTTCGAAGACTTCAAGCTGGTCACCCGCCTGAACGTCGTTCGTATCTTCAAGCACGACACCGCACTCGAGGCCTGCACGGACTTCATCGACATCGTCCTTGAACCGGCGCAGCGAAGCGATAGTCGTCGCCGAAACGATAACGTCTTCGCGGGTAAGGCGCGCGAACAGGCCTTTGCGAATGACGCCTTCTTCGACCAGCAAACCGGCCGCCTTGTCGCGCTTGCCTGACTTGAAGACCTGCTTGACTTCGGCACGGCCGACCACGGTTTCGATCCGCTCCGGACCCAGCTCGCCAGCCATTTCCTTCGCGACTTCCTCTGTCAGGTGGTAGATGACATCGTAATACATCATCCGCACGCCATCGCGCTTGACCATTTCGCGCGCCTTGGCATTTGGACGCACATTGAAGCCAATGATTGGCGCGTTGGAAGCGGCCGCCAGTGTGACATCGCTTTCAGTGATTGCGCCTACACCTGCATTCAGCACGCGCACCTTGATCTCGTCATTAGAGATATTGTGCAACGCTGTGACGATCGCTTCGACCGAACCTTGGACGTCCGCCTTTACCAGAACCGGCCATTCGATGACGTTCGACTGCAGATTGTTGAACATCGTATCGAAGTTGGTCGGGGCAAGCGCTGTTCGCTTCTCTGTTGCTTTTTCCCGCCGATACTGGGCAACTTCGCGGGCGCGCTGATCATTCTCGACAACTGTCAGAGTGTCACCAGCTCCCGGCACACCGCCAAGGCCGAGGACTTCAACTGGCATAGAGGGGCCAGCTTCCTTGATCTGCTTGCCTCGGTCATTGACTATCGCACGCACCTTGCCGCTTTGTGTACCGACAACGAATGTGTCGCCACGCTTCAGCGTACCGCGTGTAATGATCACCGTAGCGACCGGGCCGCGGCCCCTGTCGAGCTGCGCTTCGATCACAGTGGCTTCAGCGTCGCGGTCCGGGCGAGCTTTCAATTCAAGCAATTCTGCCTGCAGCTCGATCTTCTCGACCAGCTCATCCAGATTGGTCTTTTCCTTAGCCGAGATCTCGACGTCCTGCACGTCACCCGACATCGCTTCCACGATCACTTCGTGTTCGAGCAAGCGCGACCGGATATTGTTCGGATCAGCTTCCGGCTTGTCGCATTTATTGATCGCAACGATCATCGGGACGCCAGCCGCCTTGGTATGCTTGATCGCCTCAATCGTCTGGGGCATCACGCCATCATCGGCAGCGACGACCAGCACCACGATATCCGTCACATTCGCACCGCGCTGGCGCATCTCTGTGAAGGCGGCGTGTCCCGGCGTATCGAGGAAAGTGATCTTTCCGCCCGACTTGGTGTCGATCTGATAGCTGCCGATATGCTGCGTGATCCCGCCAGCTTCGCCTTTGGTCACATTCGTTCCGTGAAGGGCATCGAGCAGCGAGGTCTTTCCGTGATCGACGTGGCCCATGATCGTGACCACCGGTGGACGCGGCTTCAGCGTTTCTTCTGGATCGACATCCTGTTCCGTCGTAATATCGACGTCGGCTTCAGACACCTTCTGGATATTGTGACCGAACTGTTCGACCAGCAGTTCAGCGGTATCCTGATCAATCGTCTGGTTGACGGTGACCATCATGTCCAGATTGAACAGTTCCTTGACAAGGTCAGCACCCTTTTCGCCCATCCGCTTGGCCAATTCGCCAACGGTGATCGCTTCAGGAACAACAACATCGCGAACCTGCTTCTCGCGCGGACGATTGTCGCCCCCGCCTTGTAACCTGCGCTCTTTCTCACGCGCACGTTTGAGCGCCGCGAGCGAACGTGCCCTGCGGCCTTCGTCTTCATTCAGTGCTTTAGTGACAGTCAGTTTGCCAGAGCGGCGCTTGTCTTTGCCGCCAGCGCCTCGTTTGGGCTTTTCTTCACGCTTTTTCTCAGGGCGCTGGGGCTCTGGGCGAGCAACAGGCGTAAACTTGCGTGCTGCCGGTGTTGGAGTGCTCTCGTCCGCAACAACAGAAGCATCGGCGGCTTCTTCGACATCTCTTGTCTCAGCTTCAGCAGCCGCCTTGGCTTCTTCGGCCGCACGCTTCTCTGCTTCTTCCTCAGCCTTGCGGTTTTCTTCCGCACGCTTTTTCTCGCCGGCCTTGGCTTCCTTGGCATTCTTGTCGTCACGCTTGCGCGCTTCTTCAAGTGATTGCAGGCGCGCCTCTTCCGCTTCGCGCGCCAGACGGGCAGCCATTTCCTGAGGTGTTTCCTTAGGCGCGGCCGGCTTCTTCGGTGCAGCCTTCTTGGCGACCGGCGCAGGTGTCGGCTCTGGTTCGGGCGCAGGTGCAGGCGTCGGCGCGGGTGTTTCACCCGGCTTCAACAGCTTGCGGCGGCGCTTGACCTCGACCGCAACCTTATTGGTGCGGCCATGGCTAAAGGTCTGCTTGACCTCTCCAGGCTGCGCACCCTTCAGGGTCAGCGGTTTACGGGCAGGTTTTTTTTCTTCGTCGCTCATCTAGCTATTGCGTCCTTCACACATTCAATTCTTCGTCCTGGCGATCCGGAGAGGCCCGATCGCCATCAGTTTCGGAGGGCAAAGTGCCCTCCAGATATTGCAGCAGCCGCGCCAAAGCTCCTTCGACCCGTTCCGCTGCAGCGCCATTGCAAAGCGCCAAGTGGACGACATTCTCGCGGCCCAATGCCACAGACAAAGCCGCCCGGTCCAGTGGCAAAACGGTTCCCCGTTCGCCGCTACCTTCTGCATCCCGCCCCACGCGCCATGCCTGATCAAGTTTCTTGCGCCCGTCTTCGCTGGCATCCGAAGCATGCAAGAGCAATTCCGCGCGCCCGCTTCGCGCCTGTTCATCGATCCGTGATGTGCCAAGCACGACATTTCCGGCGCGCAGCTCAAGGCCCAACCGATCCAGCAACGCCTTTGTCAGCGCATGTTGCACCAGATCGGGCAAGTCAGCGGGAAGTTCCAGCTTAGCGCCTTTGAACGCACGCGCCAGAGCTCCTTTGAGCTGGCCCTTGGCAAGCGCGGTTTCAAGCTCAGGGCGCGAAACACCGATCCACGCGCCGCGCCCGGGGGCCTTCGCGTGTGGATCGGGCAGAACGAGCCCGTCAGGAGATATGGCCAATCGCAACAAGCTGTCACGCGGTGCGTGTGCACCGGTCAAAATGCATTTGCGCTCTGGCCCTGGATTCGCCGCCTTGGTTGCGCAAGCTTCGCCGCGCATCGATTTACGATGCCGCGGCTTCTTAGCGATGTCGGAGCTTACGCGCTCATTGGGTGGAGTCCGCATCGGCGGCCTCCTGCGTGTCGGGGGCTGCGGCAGTTGCCGGAGCTTCCTCTTCATCTTCAAACCAGTGCGCGCGCGCGGCCATGATGATCTCATTGCCTTGCTCTTCGGTCAGACCGTATTCGCCCAACACGCCGCCTTTGTCCTGCTCGCGGACCGACGGACGACGCATCGGCGGGCCATCCGCATTGTTGCGACGGCGGGGTGCTTCACGCTTCTTCGCGATCAGTTCGTCAGTTGCCAAGTCGGCCAGATCGTCGAGCGTCTTGATGCCCGCTTTGCCGAGTGTCACCAGCATAACCTCAGAGAGATGCGGAATTTCTGCCAGATCATCTTCCACGCCAAGCTCGCGGCGTTCTGTTCGCGCAGCTTCTTCATGGCGTTCCAGCGCTTCCTTGGCGCGGTTTTGCAGCTCCTCGCCCAGCTCTTCGTCAAAGCCTTCGATTGATGCGAGTTCGGCGAGTTCGACGTAAGCGACTTCGTCCAGCTCCGCGAAACCTTCGGCAACCAACAGCTGAGAGAGAGTTTCATCGACGTCGAGTTCTTCCTCGAACATCTTCGAACGCTCAGCAAATTCCTTGCTGCGCTTTTCTGAAGCCTCTTCCTCGGTCATGATATCAATCTGGTGACCGGTGAGCTGGCTAGCGAGGCGCACATTCTGACCGCGGCGACCAATGGCGAGCGAAAGCTGATCATCGGGCACGACAACTTCGATGCGGCCTTCCTCTTCGTCCAAAACCACGCGGGACACCGTTGCAGGCTGCAACGCGTTCACGACAAACGTCGCTGTGTCTTCCGACCACGGAATAATGTCGATCTTTTCGCCCTGCAGTTCCTGGACAACGGCCTGAACGCGGCTGCCTTTCATACCAACGCAGGCGCCAACCGGATCGATCGAGCTGTCATGGCTGATCACGCCGATCTTGGCGCGGCTGCCCGGATCACGCGCAGCTGCCTTGATTTCGATAATGCCGTCGTAGATTTCAGGTACTTCCTGCGCGAACAGTTTGCGCATGAAATCAGGGTGGGCGCGGCTGAGGAAAATCTGCTGGCCGCGATTGTTGCGTTCGACCTTGGTGATGATCGCGCGGATGCGCTCACCCACACGGGCCGCTTCACGCGGAATCTGTTGGTCGCGGCGGATAACGCCTTCTGCGCGGCCAAGGTTCACGATCACGTGTCCGAATTCAACCGACTTGATAACCCCGGTGATTACTTCGTTTACCCGGTCCTTGAACTCTTCATACTGGCGCTCACGCTCGGCATCGCGAACCTTCTGGAAGATCACTTGTTTGGCGCTCTGCGCGTCAATGCGGCCAAGATCGACCGGCGGCAGCGGATCAACGATGAAGTCACCGATCTTGGCATCATCCTGAAGCTTCTGAGCCGCTTTCAGATCAACCTGCTTGAAGTAATCTTCGACTTCTTCAACCACTTCGACCACACGCCAAAGGCGCAAATCGCCGGTTTGCGGGTCAAGCTTGGCGCGAATATCGTTTTCCGCACCATAGCGGTTGCGTGCGCTTTTCTGGATCGCTTCTTCCATCGCTTCGATAACGATCGCCTTGTCGATCATCTTTTCCGAAGCGACCGCATTCGCAATCGCAAGCAGTTCAGCTTTATTCGCAGAAATTGCCGTGGCCATCAGTCTTGAGCCTCTTCTTCTTCAACTATGTCTTCAGCGCCGCTCGTATCGAGCGGCTGGGTGGCGGCGATCAACTCGTCGGTCAAGACAAGCTTCGCCGAATGAACCATTTCGAGCGGGTAGGAAACCTCTCCCGCCTTCTTGTCATCGATAGTGACTGTGTCACCTTCGATACCTTTCAGGATACCGCGCAAATTGCGCTGGCCATCCCAATCCTTGATCAATGAGACCTTGGCTTCGTGCCCGGTCCAATTGGCGTAATCCTTGGCCCGGGTCAGTGGGCGGTCGATACCTGGCGAGCTGACCTCCAGGTGATACGCACCTTCGATCAGGGTTTCGCCGGCCTCTTCGCACTCGTCCATCTTGGCAGACACCGCGCGCGACAGAGCAGCGCATTGTTCAATGATCAACTGCCCCGTTGCCGGGTCTTCCGCCATGATCTGAAGCGCTTGTGCGCCATCGCCGGCTTCCGATGGCATCATCTTCACGCGCACGAGATCAAAGCCGAGGGATTTCGCCTCGGGTTCGATAATCTCAATAAGGCGCGCTACATTCGCCATCTGTGCTCCAATTGGTCATCAACTTGCCGACAATAGATGATTGGGGCCGGCCCCTTGCGGCGCCAGCATCACAACTTTGTATCGACAATGTCGGGATGAGAGGCAGATAGGCGCGAGTTGCCCGCATTGCAAGCGGCAAACGATATGCTGGCTCACAAAAGAAAAGGGGCCCGCGATGCAGGCCCCTTTAGCTTTCAGAATTTCCCGAGCTTAGAAGTGGTGATCGCCCTTGTGCTGACGTGGCCCCTCTTCGTGATCATGATGACCGTCAGGGCCTTCGCCTATGGCCCATGTCACATGTGTGATCACATCGAAACTTGCCATCGAACGCTTGTAGAGGTTCGGGCGTCCTTGCGCATCACGACCGATCGGCGTGCCCCAGTCGGCTGGGGTGTTACCGACATCGAACTTATTCGGTTTGCCACCACCTTTCCCGCCGCCCTTGCCAGGCTTTCCACCGCCGCCGTCACCGGTGTCCCCGCCTTCTCTATGCGCATAAATCAGCGCAAGCTGGTCATAATCATGCTGATCTGGCCCTTCATTGCCCGCAGGCTGGCTGGTATACTCCATGCACGATGTGGTCACATCCGTGCTGAAATTCTCGTTCTGGTGACCAAGGCCGTAATCGTGGCCGATTTCCTGGCACATCACCAACTGACGCCAGACGTCGTTGTTGTAGCGATCCTGATTGAAATAGTAATCGTTGAGCAGCCTTGCCCCGCCAGTGATGTGACCGCTGGAGATAGTAATGCGGGCAAGACCGAGCCAGCCGACAGAACCGTAGTCATCATTGCAGACATTGATCTCGTCGCGCACAATCGCGCATGCGGGATCGGCATTCCCTCGAACCATTGGCGCTTCGATATATGGCGACACATTCCAATCAGCGACCGCAATCCCCGTATGGTTGTGCTGGGCCCAGATGCCGGTAGTATTGTCTGTTACGGGAACCGTGATCTCATTGCTGGTCCGGACCCAGTGATAAGTACTCCAGGAATGGTTTGCCAACAATGGAGACCCCGCTGCTATCGCGCATATCGCGGCAGTTGCGGTCGCAAATCTCTTGCTCAATTTCATGTTCGCCAAGCCCCCAATCAGTCGCGCCCGATCCGGCGCCAATTGGATTTGCCGCTTGAAAGGCAAAAGCCCGCTTAAGCAGTTTGATTATCAATTAGCTCTAACCGAGCTTAACCATCTTCGCTCTGCTCTTGCATTAGCCCGTGCTTCTTGATGCAATGACGCAGCTGATCATAAGTCAGTCCAAGCGCCTTTGCGGTCTGGCGCTGGTTCCAGCGGTGCTTGCCTAGTGCGTGCTCGACTATCGAGCGCTCGTGAGCATCCACCGCGGCGCGCAGATCATCGACATTTTCCAGATCGGCGGCGGCAGGAGATTGAGGTGCCGCTCCATCCGACGATAGCTTCGCGGGCGCTGCCAAGGGGCTGCCCGGTTTGCGGTGGCTTGGCACAAGCGGCTTCCACGGACTGTCGAAAGGATCAAACTGGACATGCGCAATCGCTTCGCCCCAATTGTCCCAGCGATAAACCGCGCGTTCAACGACATTGCGAAGCTCGCGGACGTTGCCCGGCCAGGCATATTCATCAAGTTCCCGTCGAACGTGATCGGCAAATCCGGGCCAAGCATCCCACTGCAATTCGGCCGCCATGCGCCGCCCGAAATAATCTGCCAGAACATCCACATCGCCTTCGCGCACACGCAGCGGAGGCAAAGTAATCACTTCAAAGCTCAAACGGTCGAGCAAGTCAGCGCGAAACTCGCCTTGCTCCGCCAGTGCGGGCAGATCGTCATTTGTAGCTGCAACAATCCGAACATCGACGCGAACTGGACGCGACGATCCAATGCGCGTTACTTCGCCGTATTCAACCGCGCGCAGCAGCCGCTCTTGCGCGCCCATCGACAAAGTGCCCAGTTCGTCGAGAAATAGGGTACCTTTGTCGGCTTCCTCAAACCTTCCCACCCGCGCTTTGGTAGCCCCTGTGAAAGCCCCCGCTTCGTGGCCGAAAAGTTCGGCTTCGATCAGTGTCTCTGGTAATGCGGCGCAGTTCATGGTGACGAGCGGCTCGCCCCATCTTGGTGACAAGCGGTGGAGACGCTCTGCGATGAGCTCTTTACCGGTGCCGCGTTCGCCTATTACGAGAACGGGACGATCCATCGAGGCCGCACGCGAGGCGCGCTCAACCGCGTCAAGAAAGGCGCCAGATTGGCCAATAAATTGATTTTCGCGTTCCAATTTCGGTCTCTTGACCAACCTATAGTGAAAATTCCCAATCTTTGGCAAACGAAACCAAAAGGTGATTTCGAACAATTGCTCAAACCATTGTTTTATGTGTATTTTACAAGTTTGGCACAGCCCTTGCTGAATGCTGAACATACCGCAAGGGAGTTTAGAAAAATGTTCAATCGCGAATTCATCCAGAGCAAGCTTGGCAAGGCTTCTGTCGCCAGCGTTGCAGCGATGACTTTGTTCGTCGCGCTTAGCACGCAAAAGCATATCGCACCTGCAGTCGCAGCAACTCCGGTTGCTTCGGGCCTGCTGGTCGAGATGGCATGACCAAGCCTGACAATAATACCCCCTTTGGGCCGGAGAGCTCTGTCCGCCCCGCGAGCAAACCTGCCGGTGCGCATTCCAGTCGCAGCGCCGCTTCTCCGGCCCAATCTCTTTCCCCCGAGCGTCCGAAACGTCGCTCGCGGCTTGATGCAGAAATCGAACGCCTGCGCCAGAGCCCAACCCCCACTCAGAGCACTGTGCGTTCGAACACTGAAGAGAATTTTTTCAACGGAGCAGCCTTCATGGGCATTTTCAGCCGTACCCGCGATATCATCGCAGCTAACTTTACAGACATGCTGGACAAGGCAGACGACCCGTCCAAAATGATCCGCATGATCATCCTCGAAATGGAGGAAACGCTGGTCGAAGTTCGCGCCAGCGCGGCGCGCACTATAGCTGATCAAAAGGAAATGCACCGCCACGTGGTGAAGCTGGACCGGCTGCAAGCTGACTGGGGCGAGAAAGCACAGTTGGCGCTGAGCAAGGATCGCGAGGATCTTGCTCGAGCAGCTTTGGTCGAGAAGAAGAAGGCCGCCGATATGGGCGACCAGCTGCGCCAGGAAATCGGCGTTCTGGATGACGCGCTTCGGGCCTACGAAGAAGATATTCAGAAATTGCAGCATCGCTTGCGCGAAGCCCGCAGCCGCCAGACCGCAATTGCTGCTCGTCTCGAAAGTGCTGAGAACCGCGTGAAGCTGCGCACGGTTATGAGCACTGAACGCACAGACGAAGCCATTTCACGCTTCGACCAGTTGGAGCGCCGGGTCGATTACGCCGAAGGCCGCGCCGAAGCGCTGAGCATTGCTGATCAGTCCGGTACGCCAAGTCTGTCGGACGAGATCGCAGCGCTCGCAGGCGCGGACGCGATCGATGATGAATTGGAACAGATGAAGAAGGCGCTGGGCAAAGATAGCGCTGACAAGAAAGGGGCTTAAGCCGTGGAAGACTTCATGCCATTTTTCGCAGTAACTGCGATCTTTATGGGATTACCTTGGATCATCCTGCACTACATCACGCGCTGGAAGACCGCCGCGACCATTACAACCGATGATGAAGTGCTCCTGGATGAACTCTATCAGCTTGCCCGCAGGTTGGATGACAGGATGGACACGGTCGAACGCCTGGTTGCAAGCGACAACCCTGAATTCCAGCCCAAGCGCATCCGGGCCGATCTGGAAAGTGATAACCAGCAGTTGCGCGAACTGGACCGTCTGATCGCCGAGAAGAAAGGAACCGCCAAGTGAATAGCCCCCGCACGACCCTTTACCGCGACAAGCACAACGCAAAACTGATGGGCGTTTGCTCCGGCATCGCTGACTACACCGGGGTCAACGCGCTGTGGGTGCGTCTGGGTTTCCTTGTTTTGCTCTTCACTGTCGCGCCTATCTTGCTTCCGGCTTATTTCATTGCCGGCATGCTACTCAGCAAGAAGCCGCCGCACCTTTATGTCGACAAGGAAGAACAACAGTACTGGCAGCGCGTACGGCAGAGCCCGAAGCGCACCGCGCGCGAAATCCGCGCACGCTTCCGCGATGTGGATCGCCGCCTGGCTGAGGTCGAGCATCACTACGTCAGCAGCAATCCGCGGCTAACCGCTGAAATCGAGCGTCTGCGCTGAACCAGTAGGGCGACACAAAGTCAAAGAGGGGACAAATATTGCCAGGCGAACTAATCCCGATCATCGCGATCATCTTCGGTTGCACCATCCCGATGGTCGCGATCTGGGCAAAGCACAAAGAGAAAGTGGCTCAGATGCAGATCAGCACGACTGCGGAACATACCGCTGAACGAGCTGCTCAGTATGCCAGCCAGGTGCAACGCCTGGAAGATCGTGTCCAAGTGCTTGAGCGCATTGTGACCGACGGCAAGCAGGACCTAGCGTTGCAGATCGAAAGCCTGCGTGATTTGCAAGAGATCGACGATCTGACTGCCGATAAAACGAGCAACAGGGAGGCCGTTCGATGAGCTGGGCAACCGCCGTTGTTCTGATTGTGCTGATCAGTGCAGTTGCAGGGGTATTGCGCTCTCGCAATCGCAATAGCGGCCGCCCGAACGGGCAAAGCGAAACCAATGCAATTGCGCGTGATGAAGAGGCGCAACGCGAGATCGAAAATCTGCGTGAACGCGTGAAAGTACTTGAAAGAATTACAGTAGATGGCCGCGAAGCGCGCGCCATCGCAGACGAAATCGAAAGCTTGCGCGGCAAGCCGGATAAACAGGACGGATAGGGCCACAAGTTTACGGAGGATATGAGGGAATGTTTGAGCCAACAATAATCATTGTCGCTGCATCTATAGTCGGCTTGTGTGTCGTCGCATTTGCATTGCTCAAGGCCTGGCATGGCTGGCTTGCTCTGAAGCAGCGAGAGCTCGACAGCACCTCTGGTGAAATCGAAGGGGGGGTAGGCAACAGCGCAGCACGGATTGAGATTGCGGACCTTAAAGAACGCATCAAAAAGCTGGAAGCGATTGCCAGCGGGGTGGATTTGTGAGCCAAAGCGCTTAGATGCGCTATCATGCGATCCCTTGATGACATACGCGAAGAATATGATTTTCTCGAAGGCGATGAGCGCTATCGCCTGCTGATCGAGCTGGGCCGTGAGCTGGACCCGATGCCCGATGCCCTCAAAACCGATGCTACACTGGTGCGAGGCTGCTCTGCCAGCGTCTGGGTCTATCCCACTGACAACGGCGGCAAACTGCACTTCCTGGCTGACAGCAATGCTGCGATTACCAAAGGCATCGTCGCGCTGGTGATTTCAGCTGTGCAGGACAAACCAGCCCATGAAGTCGCAGCTATGGACGTAACCGCCATGCTTGCGCCGTTCGATCTTAAGAACCAGCTTTCCTCCAACCGCACACAAGGCGTACCCAACATGATCGCGCTGGTCCGCGAACATGCCGCGCGGCTTGCCGATGCCTGACCCGGAGATTTGACATGCGCCCGCTTTATACAGCGGGGGGGATCATCGCGACTGGGCTGGCAGCGGTCGGAGCATTCCTGCCCATAATGCCGACAGTGCCGTTTCTGCTTGTGGCCGTATTCTGCTTTGCGCGCAGCAACCCTGCGTGGGAGCAGAAGATCCTCGATCACCCGCATTGGGGGCCACAGGTTCTCGATTGGCGAGAGCGGCGCGCAATTAATCGCAGGGCCAAAAATATGGCAATTGGCGCAATGAGCGTCGGTGCGATCTTCACATGGTATGCTCTGGGCGATCCGTGGCATTGGGTTTCGATTGCTATTCTTGTGACTGCAGGCGGTTGGATCTGGACTCGCAATGAGTAAGCGCGTCGTTCTTTTCGGAGCGAGCGGCACAACAGGCAAAGCCGTTGCGAAAGAGCTGCTTCGATGCGGTTACGAAATAGTCTGCGCGCTGCGCAGCACCAGCGATGTCCCAGACGACCTCTCTGGATGCAAAATCAGGCCTGGAGCTCTCGTGGATGTGTTTGGTACCGAGAAATTCGATGTTGCGATCTCATGCATTGCATCGCGTACAGGCGTGCCTGAGGATGCATGGGCCGTGGATTACCAAGCAAACAGTGACATACTGAAGGCTGCGCAGGCGCACAGCGTAAGACATTTCATACTGGTGTCTGCAATCTGTCTGCAAAAGCCCAAACTGGCTTTCCAGCATGCAAAACTCGCGTTTGAAAAGGAACTCAGCGAATGCGGGATGACCTATTCAATCGTTCGCCCCACGGCTTTCTTCAAATCACTGTCTGGTCAGGTCGAACGCGTGAGATCAGGCAAGCCCTATCTGATGTTCGGCAGTGGCGAACTGACCAGCTGCAAACCCATCAGCGATAGCGATCTTGCGCGCTATATCGTCGGCTGCATTGATGATCCGGGGCGACACAATCGCATGCTGTCCATCGGCGGACCCGGCCCCGCGATCACGCCATTGGAGCAAGGCGAAGAGTTGTTTCGATTGACGGGACGCAAACCACGCTATCGCCGCATGCCCATTGTGCTGATGAATGCAATCATCGGCGCGCTTAGCCTAGTGGGCCTAGTATCAAAGCGCGCAGCCGCAAAGGCTGAATATGCCAAGATCGGCCGCTATTACGCCACGGAAAGCATGCTGGTTTGGGATGAAAAACAGCTACGATACGATGCGGACGCCACGCCCGAATTCGGTCGCGAAACGCTATTCGATTATTATGCAGAGCTCGTCCGAGCGCCCTAACTCAAATCGGCTTCGCGGACCTTGGCAATGCCGGCCGTGCGCTGTTCTTTCAGTTCCGCCTTCAACTTTACTGGATCACGCGCAAAGACAAATCCGAAGCTGACCCCACCTTCCTTGCCGATTGTGGCGTGGTGTAGCTTGTGTGCCTGCACAAGCCTTTTGGCATAGCCTTTCTTAGGCACCCAGCGGAAATAACGTTGATGCACGAGCCCGTCGTGAACCAGTGTGTAGATCACGCCATAAAGCGTGATCCCCAGCGCAAACCACCATAGCGTATCCGAATAGAGCGCACCGTAGATATACATTACCGCGTTGATTGTGCCGAAGACGACAGCGAACAGATCATTCTTTTCCAGAGTATTATCATGCGGCTCATGATGGTCGCGATGCCATGCCCAGCCCCAGCCGTGCATGATGTATTTGTGGGCATACCAGGCAAAAAATTCCATACCGATCAGCGCGGCAAGGACGATTGCGATGATTTCCCACCAGCTCATGCGGCTACTCCTGCGCGACGTGCGCCAGGCAGTGCCCACCAGGGGACATCCGGGCGACGGTGATGCTCCAGATGATAGCCGAAATGGAAACAGCTGGCGAGGCTGGCCAGCGTGCTGAAATTATCAGAGCGCGCATTATGCCCATCGGCAAACGCTCCCTCGCCTTGGCGATGCGGGCGATAGGTGCCGAAATAAAATAGCTGAAGTGAGGATAGCAACGCTGGCACCCCATACAGCAGGAATATCTGCATAAACGGTATGACAAACACGAACAGATAAATGCCGACCACGGTGTTGACGTAGAGCAGTGATTGCCAGCCGAAATACCGCCTGAAAAATGTCCAATACCATGCCCAGAATTGCGTCGGGTGCGCGGTGTCGAAATCGGGGTCACCATCTTTCCCAGTATGCTTGTGATGCGCAAAATGCGCGTCGCGTATCTTTCGCCAGGCAAAGCCCGCATAGAGGAACAACAGAATGGCACCGAGTGCGGAATTTATCTTTTGCCAGCCGGGTGCGAGCGAGCCATGCATCGCGTCATGGCAGACAATGAACACGCCAACCGATAGCCAACATTGCAGTGCGGCCATCAGCAGTACTTGTGGCCACGCGTTCCAGCTCAGTTCAAAAACAAACATCGCATAGAAATGAATGCCCAGCCAGCTGCCAGCGATCACTGCGCCCAGAACAAGGCCGAGCATACGCTGAGAATTGCGCGAAGGGAGAGATACCGGATACGACACGATAGGCGCCGTATAGGGCATTACACTTCAGGAAAAAAGAACTCACGCAAGTGATCGCCAATCTTGGCCGGGCGCAAGGTCTTCGCATCGATGCAGCACCAGCTTGATTGCACTTCAGCCAGCACTTCCTCGCCGCGGCTGATCACAGTCTTGTAGAACGCCCGTGCGCCCTGGAAATGCTCCAGCACAGTTTGCGCAATCACATCGTCTTCAAGAAATGCCGGTTTGCGATAGGTGATCTCGTGCTTGAGCGCGACCCATGCTTTGCTCGCCACATCATCGTCAGGTGCCAGCTTGTTCCAATGCGCTAATACAGCATCTTGCACCCAGTTGAGATAGCGGGCGTTGTTCACATGTCCCATGAAGTCGATATCTTCTGGGAGGACTTTTATCGGAAATCTAAATGGCGTTGCTGACATGTTTGTAAGTCAAGCACGAATAGATTGCTTTTCCATGACTGAAGCAATCGTGGTCTCTAATCAGCTTGCCAGTGTTGCGCGAAGGCCGCTAATCCGGCCCGATCAGAGGATAACCCAATGGCCAGCAAACTCCGCACATTATACGAAAAGATCTGGGATGCCCACGTTGTCGAGACACGCGATGATGGAACATCGCTGATCTATATCGATCGGCATCTGGTGCATGAAGTCACTAGCCCGCAAGCGTTTGAAGCGCTGCGACTGAAGGGACGCAAAGTGCGCCGACCTGACCTGACGCTGGCTGTGCCGGACCACAACCTGCCCACTACGCCGCGGGTCGATGCAGACGGTAAGCGCATTCCCATCGCTGATCCTATGAGCGCGCAACAGCTTGAGGCTCTTGAAGCCAATGCACCCGCATTCGGCATCCGTTACATCGATGCCACGGCCGCTGCTCAGGGAATTGTGCATGTTGTAGGGCCGGAACAAGGCTTCTCTCTGCCCGGCACAACAATTGTATGCGGCGACTCGCACACCGCCAGCCACGGCGGAATTGGCGCGCTGGCCTTTGGCATCGGCACCAGCGAAGTAGAGCATGTTCTGGCGACGCAAACGCTGCAGCTCAAGCGCTCCAAATCAATGGAGGTGCGGGTTGAAGGCGAACTTGGCGAAGGGGTGACCGCGAAGGACCTGATACTGCACATCATCGGCACCATCGGCGCTGCGGGTGGCACAGGCTATGTCATCGAGTATCGCGGGCGGGCTTTCGAACTGATGAGCGTCGAAGAGCGCCTGACAGTCTGCAATATGAGCATTGAAGCGGGTGCGCGCGCTGGCTTGATTGCGCCCGATGAAACCGTGTTCCGCTATCTCAAAGGCCGCCCTCTTGCACCCAAGGGCGATGAATGGGACGAAGCGGTCGCTTACTGGAAAACGCTGCATAGCGATGAAGGGGCGAGTTTCGACAAATCGGTCACTATCGATGCGCGCGACATTGAACCTACAGTAACCTGGGGCACCAGCCCTGAAGACACGGTCGCGATTGGCGGCGTAGTGCCTGATCCCTCCAGTTTCGCTGACCCGTCGAAGCAGCAAGCAGCAGCCAAGAGCCTGGAGTATATGGGACTTACGCCGGGGCAGCGGATCGAGGATATTCCGGTCGAGAATATCTTCATTGGCAGCTGCACCAACAGCCGGATCGAGGATTTGCGCGCAGCGGCCAAAGTGCTGGAGGGTCGCAAGAAAGCAGACAATGTGAAGTGGGCCATAGTTGTGCCGGGATCTGGCCTCGTCAAAGCGATGGCAGAGGACGAAGGTTTGGACAGGATTTTCAAGGACGCCGGGTTTGAATGGCGCGAACCGGGTTGCTCGGCCTGCCTTGGCATGAACCCGGACAAGGTTCCGCCGGGCGAACGCTGCGCCTCTACCAGCAACCGCAATTTTGTTGGTCGTCAGGGTCCGGGCGCACGCACGCATCTGGTCTCGCCAGCAATGGCCGCTGCCGCTGCGGTTGCCGGTCATCTCACCGATGTGCGACAGTTCGCTTGAGTGAATTGCCCAAACATTTAAGGATTGGGTTTCCACCTACGGCAAAGTCGGCGTCTGGAAAGGATCAATGAGATGGATGTGATGAAGGGAATTCGGGTCCCCGAACGGCTCTATAAGGGCGTCCTTTGGCTCGTTTCGATCGTGTTCGCCGCATTCCTGGTCGGCTTCAGCAATCTGATCATTGGCGATCTTCCTCAAGTCGAAACCCGGGTTGAGCGTAGCGATTTCGTTGAGACACCTGAAGTTATTCAACTTCGGAGCGAGATGCGTGCAATCAATGATGATCGCGCGACGGTCAGCGACCGGCTTGATCTTCTGCGAATCCAGCAACGACAAGCCGAGTCGGAAACTGCATCTGCAAAACAGACGTTCGAAGCCGGGATACAAACACGCAGAGCAACAACCGATCCCACTCAGGATCCAGAGGTCATTCGCCGAACCAGAGAGCTGGAACAGCTCCAGCAGAATGAACGTTCTGTAGGCAATTCGGTCAGTGCACTCGAGACCCAACTGACAGAGCTTGATCAAAGATCGAATGCGGTTTTCGACCAGCTATACACCGCGGAACTTAGCGGCATTCCCGCATATGAGAGAGCACAATTCTGGCAGGAATTGCGCATCTTTGCTCTAAGATTGCTGATTACGCTGCCGATGCTGGCCTTTGCCGCCTGGCTGGTTGTGAAGCGCCGGAAGGGCGAATACTGGCCAATTTCGCGCGGATTTGTGCTTGCATCAATCTTTGTCTTCTTCGTTGAGCTTGTCCCCTACCTGCCCAGCTACGGGGGCTACGTTCGCTACGGCGTTGGTATAATTCTGACCTTCGCCGCGGGGCACTTCCTCATCAAGAACATGCGCCAATATCTGGCTAAGCGGCAAGAGGTGGAACAAAAGGCTGAGGATGAACGTCGCAAACTTGTGTCACACGATGACGCATTCAAGAAGATGTCTTCCAGCGTGTGTCCGGGATGCGACCGTCCGATTGCAAAAATGGATGGGACAGAGACTAATTTTTGCGTTCATTGCGGCATGACATTGTTCGATACATGCAGTTCCTGCGATGCACGCAAGATGGCATTCTTTCGCTTTTGTATGAAATGCGGAACAGTCGCACAGGAAGAGCCGAAGGCTGAGGCATCTGCTCAAGCCCCCTCCTAGCTCTACAACCGTTTTCGCTCTTGTTAACTTCAGCCCCCAACCCCAAGAAGAAACCATGACCAAGAAATCCAAAGCCGCCATTGGCGCTGCAGCAATCGGTTCCGCAGCAATCGCTGCTGCGCTTCTTTACGCCAACAAGCGCAAGAAGAAGGACACCCCCAAGCCAACGGTTCCGTCAGGCGAAAAGCCCGAGACCGATTGAAAACGCAGCTCGAAAAGGGAGAGTCAACCGTGAAACCAATAATATTTTCGCTTGCCATGGCCACCAGCTTGGCAGCTCCGGTTAGCGCACAAGAAGCTCCTGATCTTGAGATGTGGCAGCTAGATTGCGGCACGATTGAGCTGAGCGACGCGGGCGATTTTTCTGATGCTCACCTTTATGACGGTGATGAGCGCACGCTGGTCGTCAATTGCTACCTGCTCCGGAACGCCGATCAGTACATGTTGTGGGATGCAGGCCTGTCGAAGGACCTGATCGGCATCAGTTACACAGAAGGCGCGTTCACAGTCTCAATGAAACGATCGCTGGTCGATCAGCTGGCTGAACTCAGTCTGAGCCGCGAGGACATAAACTTTGCTGCAGTAAGCCATTATCATTTCGATCACAGCAGCCAATTGGCCGATTTTTCTGAATCGACTTTGTTGATCGGTGTTGGGGATTGGGAAGTCGTTCAGGCAACAAAGGAACCCAATCGGTTGGTCGATCCACGTCCTTTCGCGCCATGGCTGGGCGATGATGCGGCACCTGTTACGGCGATTGCCCGAGATCACGATGTCTTTGGAGACGGATCAGTATTGATCAAGGCAACGCCGGGCCACACACCGGGCCACACCAGTTTGCTGGTCCGCCTTCCCGAGAAAGGTAACGTATTCCTGACCGGGGATCTTTATCACTTCGAAGAACAGGTGACGAACCGCGGGGTGCCCCAGTTTAACACCAATCGCGCGGACACACTCGCTTCGATGGCGCGCTTTGACGCGATAGGCAAATCGCTTGGTGCGACTGTGATTATCCAGCATGATCCGCGCCACATGGATAGATTGCCCGCGTTTCCTGGGTCGGCAAAGTAATGGAACCTGTTTCAACTATTGAAGGCCGCGCCTATCCCTACGGCGCGAAGAACGTCGACACGGACGTCATTATTCCCGCTGAATGGCTCAAGACCATCACGCGTGAAGGATTGGGCAAAGGCGCATTTGAAAGCGTACGTGCACAGCCGGACAATTTGTTCGATGACGAACGCTACGCCGGCTCACCCATCCTTATCGCGGGCGACAATTTTGGCTGCGGATCCAGCCGCGAACACGCCGCATGGGCGCTGGGCGATCTGGGCATCAAGGCGGTCATTGCACCCAGTTTCTCCGACATCTTCTCAGGCAACGCGTTCAAGAACGGCATCCTGACCGTTGTGCTGCCACAAGAGGCGGTGGACCGGTTGCTGGAAGTGGCAGAGACGGACGAGATCACAATCGATCTGGAAAGCCAGAACGTGACCACGCCATTTCAGGATCGCTTCACATTCGAAATCGACCCTTTCCGCAAACAATGCCTGATGGAGGGGCTGGACGAGATCGGGCTGACGCTGGAGCGCGATGCAGCCATTGCAAATTACGAACAACGCCGGGGTCAAGAGATGCCCTGGATCGAGAGAGGGACACAAGTCACATCATGAAGGCACTACGTACGCACCAAATTGGCGGCCCGGAAACGCTCACGCTGGACGAAGTCGAGGTCCCCACCCCGGGCAAGGGCGAAGTGCTGGTTGATGTAAAGGCTTGCGCGATCAACTATCCCGACACGTTGATGATCCGCGACATGTACCAATTCAAGCCAGAGCGCCCCTACTCCCCGGGTGGCGAGATCGCGGGCGTGATCGAAGCAGTGGGCGAAGGCGTGGAAGGCTATGCCGTGGGCGACATGGTTATGGCCGGGATTGGCAATGGCGGACTGGCAGAGAAGGTTATCGTCCCCGCTGGCCGCATGTTTCCGATCCCAGATGGCGTGGCATTCGATAAGGCAGCCAGCCTGCTGATGACTTACGGCACGACGATCCACGGTTTGAAGGATCGCGGACACATCAAGGAAGGCGACACCGTGCTGGTGCTTGGTGCGGCAGGCGGCGTTGGCCTGTCGGCCGTCGAACTTTCCAAGGCTTTTGGTGCGCGCGTAGTAGCGGCGGTATCCTCTGAAGAAAAAGGCGAGGTCGCCAAGCGCGCGGGTGCAGACGAGGTCGTGATCTATCCCAAGGGCGAGATGGACAAGGACGCGTCAAAGGCGCTTGCCAATGCGTTCAAGGCGGCTTGCGGCCCTGAAGGCGCAAACATCGTCTATGACATTGTTGGCGGGCAATATTCCGAGCCTGCGCTGCGTTCGATCGCTTGGGAAGGAAAGTTCCTGGTGGTCGGCTTCCCGGCAGGGATCGCCAAGATGCCGCTCAACCTGACGCTGTTGAAAAGCTGTGACATTGCGGGTGTCTTCTGGGGCGCGTTCACCGCACGCGAACCGGTAAAGTTCCGCCAGCAAGTGGAACAGCTGTTCCAAATGATGAAAGACGGGAAGATAGACCCGCTGGTGTCAGAAACATTCCCGCTGGAGCGCGGCGGTGACGCAATTGCGAAACTTGAAAACCGGCAAGCCGTCGGCAAGCTTGTAGTGACGATGGACTAAAGCTCCTTGCCGCATGCGGCGGCGAGCCCTATTTCGCTTTTAGAGACTAGCCCGAGGGGACTGAAACAATGACCGATTTCAAAGACCGCGAGCGCGCCGAAGAAGCCAAGTTCGCGATGGACGAGGACACCGCGTTCCGCGTGGCCGCACGCCGCAACCGCTTGCTGGGTGAGTGGGCAGCGGGCCTGATGGGCCTGACCGAAGAAGAAACCGATGCTTATAAGAAGGCGGTAGTGCAAGCTGACTTTGAAGAAGCGGGCGATGAAGATGTAATCCGCAAACTGCTGGGCGATCTGACCGCAGCAGAGAGCGATGTCAGCGAAGCCGACATCCGCGCCAAGCTGGATGAATGCTCGGTCGAGGCGCGTCGTCAATTGATGAGCGAGAGCTGATCACATGCCGATGTCGGCATCCGAGATCACGGGCATGATCACTGCCGCGCTTCCCGGCGCAGTGGTGGAGATGACTGATCTTGCCGGAGACGATGATCACTGGGCAGCCAAGGTTACCGCTCCGCAATTCGCAGGCAAGAACCGCGTCCAGCAACACAAGATGGTCTACGAAGCCTTGGGCGGCCGTATGGGCGGCGTGCTGCATGCCTTGCAACTGACGACCGCAGTTCCCACTTCGGACTGAGCAAGAATTTCAACTTTCAGGTTTTAGCCACCATGTCTGACACTGACGCACGCATTTCCACTCTCGTGAATGACAACGATGTTGTCCTGTTCATGAAGGGCACCCCCCTGTTTCCGCAATGCGGCTTTTCCAGCCGCGCCGTGGCCATTCTGGATCACTGCGGCGTTGCCTATGAAGGCGTGGATGTGTTGCAGGACATGGAAATTCGCCAGGGTATCAAGAGCTTTTCCGACTGGCCAACCATACCGCAGCTCTACGTAAAAGGTGAATTCCTTGGCGGTAGCGACATCATGATGGAAATGTTCGAAGCAGGCGAATTGCAGCAACTGCTGGATGAAAAGCAGGTGGCGAAAGCAGACAGCTAAAGCCAGACCAAATCGGACAGGAAAAAAGAAAGCCGCCCCGGGGTACCAGTGGGGCGGCTTTTTTGTTTCGGGGAAGCGGGCCAGGGAGGCTCCGGCACCGCCTCATTCACGAAGACTAACTCGTATGCCAATTACTATGCACCGAGCATGCCAGTTTCACGGATTGGGCCTTTTCCGCGCCTTGCGATGGTTGCCAATTCCTTCCCCGACCCTCGAGTGTTAGAATTTCCGACAGCTTGGCGATTTTGCTGGGTGGCAATTGCTTGCCGCTATGCGCATAAGATTGCCGATGAACACACCTGACACCCAAGCGCCTGACGCCATTCCTGCTGCAACCGTCATAATTTTCCGCAACGGACCGGACGATGACCCGCCCGAAATCCTGATGACGATCCGCAGTCGCGAAATGGTGTTTGCCGGCGGCATGGCCGTGTTCCCCGGTGGCCGGGTCGACCCGGCCGACTTTGAGCTTGGGGCGATGATGGGCGGGTCGCTCGAGCCAGATGAAGCCGCGCATCAGATAGCGGTGGTTCGCGAAACTCTGGAAGAGACCGGCCTTGTTATCGGACTTTCCGGTGATATCGACGCCAGCAAAGCGCAGGCAGCCCGGCACTTCCTTCAGGAAACCGGTGAGCTTGCGCCAGTGCTTGACCACTTCGGCTGGGAACTCGATCTCGATCAGTTAACGCCCTTTGCCCGATGGTATCCCAAGAACGAGCGTATCCCGCGCGTCTATGACACGCGGTTTTACCTTGCGAATCTGGGAACCGGGGCGGTCGATATTGCTGCTGACCTTTCTGAGAATACGCATCTATTCTGGGTATCTGCGCGGGGAGCCCTGGAGGCTGCCGAGAAGGGTGACATCAAGGTCATCTTTCCGACTCGCCGCAATCTGGAACGGCTTGCACTTTTCAGCACTTTCGAAGAGGCCAAGGCTCAAGCTGAGGCGATCCCCGTGCGCACAATCACGCCGTTCATGGAAGACTTGGAAGGCAAAACTTGGCTCCAGATCGGTGAAGATCTCGGCTATCCTGTGACAGGAGAACCGTTGGACAGCGTCATGCGGGGCTAGCCCCACCAGCCGGTGTGTGTGTTGAAAACTGGCGCGCCCGGCAGGACTCGAACCTGCTGCCTCAAGATTAGAAGTCTCGCGCTCTATCCAGATGAGCTACGGGCGCGCGCCGAAACTGCCATTAGCGTGCTTTGCAGCGGGTTCAAATGGCGTTAGGTCTTCCGCCCATGGAAAAATCGCCTCAACGCGTCACTAGCGACTCCGTCCCACAAGCATTCCGCTACTATGACCTGGTCATGGCGGCGTTTGTCGCGATCTTGCTGCTGTCCAACCTGATCGGCGCCAGTAAACCGAGCTACATCACTCTACCCGGCGGCGAATCATGGATCTTTGGCGCAGGTGTGCTGTTCTTTCCGATAAGCTACATTATCGGCGATGTTCTGACCGAGGTCTACGGCTATGCTCGGGCGCGCCGCGTAATCTGGACCGGGTTTGCCGCATTGCTGTTCATGGCGTTCATGGCATGGGTGGTTGTCTCCCTGCCCCCGGCAGATGGCTGGCCATTCCAGAGCGACTACGAGAATGTGTTCGGCAATAGCTGGCGCATTGTGTTTGCCTCTATGACTGCATTCTGGGTTGGCGAGTTCGCCAATTCCTATGTGCTTGCAAAGATGAAGGTCTGGACGGAGGGGCGATTCTTGTGGATGCGCACCATCGGGTCGACCGTTGTCGGGCAAGGGCTCGACAGCATGATCTTCTATCCATTGGCATTCTGGGGCCTCGCTGGCTGGCCGCCCGAGACGCTGGTCCAGGTCGTTGTCTCGCAATGGATCATTAAGACGCTGTGGGAAGCTTTGCTTACCCCGTTCACTTACATCGTGATTAACCGATTGAAAGTGGCCGAGGGCGTCGATCTATACGATACGCAAACGGACTTCTCCCCGTTCGCAAGCAGCGGAAAACGCGATGACTAACGGTTATTGAGCGGCTTCGAACCAGTCATCTTCCACCGCAGTTTCCCAAACTGTGCCGTCAGGCACAATCTCGACCGCCGGTTCCAATTGCATCGGGCGAGATGCGGTGCTCGTCAGCTACATGCATGCCGTTGGCGGACAATTGCTCATGCAGCTCTCGCCAGGTCTTTTCCTGAGTGAGCGAAAGCCGCGCGACCCGCTCTCTCACCGCGGCAAGCTGCTGTGATGGCGTGCTGCCATCAATCGACAGGCGTTCAATCCCGCGCTGCACCTGTCCCGCAAGGCCGGCAACGCGAATCATCACGAATTCATCAAGATTGCTTCCGGAGATCGCCAGGAACCGAAGGCGTTCCAGCAGCGGATAGTTCGGATTGCCCGCTTCTGCGAGAACACGCTCGTTAAACGCCAGCCAGCTCAGTTCCCGGTTGAAATAGAGATCGCCGCTGGTCGCCGCGGGACGGCTTTGTTCCAGATTGACCGGTTCGCTGCCCATAGTGGTCTGTTCTAACTCCCGCACGATACATTGTCGAAGGATTCAGATAAGCGTGCTGCTATCAGCAATTTCCGTAATCCCGCGCTTGCCGGTCCCATCGCGGCCAAGCTGAACAATCACATCAATTACAGAAGCCGCGTAGACAATCGTATCGCTGCGCGTAAGGCCGATACCCGTCTGCATGACCATTAGCGACAGTTGTTCCAACGCTCCGCGCAGACTGTTGGCGTGGATCGTAGAAAAGCTGCCCGGGTGGCCAGTGTTGATAGCACGCAGGAAACTAACGCTTTCCTGGCCGCGAAGCTCGCCCAAGACGATCCGGTCCGGGCGCAATCGCAGCGCGGCTTGCAACAATTCGTTGGCGGACACCTTGGCTTCACCCAGTTCGCCCTTCACAGCGACAAGCCCGACACCGTTTTCTCCCGGCAGTTTCAGTTCCGGTGTATCCTCCACCAGAACCACGCGTTCATCGCGCGGGATTTCCTTCAACATGGCGTTGAGGAAAGTCGTCTTGCCTGTGCTTGTGCCGCCTGAGATCAGAATTGTTCGTCTTTGGCGGATCGCTTCGCGGAGATAGGCGATTGGCTCAGCTTGCGGGTCAGGCATTTGCGGGGGCACGGGCTTGGAAAGCGGTCCGGCATCATAGGCATCTAGCGGTAAATCGAGCCGGCGATGACGGCGGATCGCCATCGTCCAGTGCTTACGCGCCGCCGGCGGACCGCAAAACTGGATACGCGCACCATCCGGCAGTGTTGCTCCCAGCAATGGGTGTTCGCGGTTGATCCCCTGGTGGCTTACCCGCGCAACCTGTTCCGCAAGCCGCTGAACAAGCGCATCATCGATGTCAGGCGTTTCGACCCGCTTCATGCCGGGATCTGTGGCATCTTCGATCCAGACTTCGCCAGGACGATTGACCATAATCTCGGTTATTGTGTCGCGATCCAGCCATTGCCGGAACGGCGCCAGATACGCCTCCAGATACACACTGTGCTCACCCGAAGGGGCCTTAACGTCATTCGGCAAAGGATGGACTTCAGCGGACACCGTCTTTTCGCTCAATTCGGAACCTGAGAGAAATCAAGATCTCGCGATGTAAATACACGGATTGGTTCACCCTGGCGGACGCGGACTGTCGGGCCGATCTTGCCGTCTTGCTCAATCGCAGCTGCTGCCGCCGAGGTGCCACCGCCCAGCACGACAGACGCACCCCCTGATGCAACCGCAGCAAGGCCATCAACCACGGATAGCAGAAGTGCAGAACCGAAACGGCCGAAGAAATTCGAATTCACATCGCCTTCAAGCCCGGTGGTGCCATCGAAGCCGACAGCAGGCGATGCGAGATTGACCGAAGCGCCGTCTGGGCGGATCAGCCGCGTCCAGATAACAAAGGCGCGCTTTTGCCCGCCTTGCAGGCCGGATTGGTATTGCCCGACGAGCCGTGATGATCGTGGAACCAGAATGCGTGTGCCGTCAAAGCTACGCACATCCTCGCTCACGACTGCACGGACAAATCCCGGAACATCCGTGTCGATTGCAGTCTCAAGGATTGCCGGTATCAACGTGCCTTGCGTGACCGTGGTGGACGGGTTGGTCATCGGCGTTGCTTGCGCAGGCGCGCCGCCAACACCGCCAATGCGGCTCGCGAAGTCGGCGGCTGAATTGCCTGTCGATGCTGGCGATGCCGAGCCTGTCGCAACGGCCGCGTCTGTCGCAACAGCCTCTGCCGCATTTCCGGCCGCGCTCGAATCGAATACCACCGTCGGACTGGAGTATGGAGTCGTGCTTGGCGCTATTGCGACAGCCGCTCCGCTCTCATCAATGGGTTCAGGTACAACAATTGGCGGCGGCACCGCTTGCACAGGTTCTGGTGCTTGGACTTCTTGAGGCACCGCGGCAACAGGGGTGGGATCAGCGGACAAAGCTGGCTGTTCCTCCAGTTCCGCCGATGTCATCGCCCAGAATGCGACTGCACCAAGCCCGGCAACAATGGCGACACCAGCGGCGAGCCCCAAGGCATCCGAGCGCGGTTTTTGTTGAGCTACCGCTGAATAAGCTGGGCGGCTAGCCAGATCGATAATTTCAGCTGGCTCCTGATCGCGCGGATCTTTGCCCGTAACTTGGCTTGCCAAACGCATCAGTTGTTCTCCCGCGCTTCAGCTTCGATCTGAGCGAGCGCCGGCTCATCACGTAGCGGCGGCGACGGGCGGACCGGGCCGTTGTTGATCAAAAGAGCGGATTCTTCGCCATGCCTGAGCACAATCTGGCGCGGCACCGCCTGAACCACGATTGTCTCGCCGCGCACAGTGAAATTCACCGGGCCTTCGGTCCCATCTGTATCGGTGATCAGAATGGCTGGTACCGCGCGATCAGTCGGCCAACTTAGGAATGTGGCACGGCCATCATCAAAAGCGCGTACCGGATGCAGGCTGGCATCGCCGCGCTTGTCCCATGCGAAATTGAGATCAGCCGGATCGAGCACTGCGAATGGATCGGTCGCCGCCGCCATCTCGCTGACATTTGCCTGACGGCGCGCTTCCAGTTCGGCAGCAGCAGCCTTAGCCGCTTCGAGTTCCGGATGGCGGAAGCTCATGACATAGACCGGGCGATTGCGCGGGCTCGCAACCAGATCGAACAGGTAAGTTCGCTGGCTGGTAACAACGGTCAGATTGGTCACGGCATTATCGGCCAATGGCTTCACGAACAGCAGGTTCGCCCGCTTGTTCGGCGTGACTTGCCAGCTTTGCGAATCCCCGATCGCGACATTCTCGATCACTTCGTCTTCAGCGAACTTGATCGTCGCCTGGACGCGCGCCTTGCCATTGATGCGCACGACTTGTGCTGGATCATATTCCAGCTCAACCAGACGCGGATCGTCAGCCATCGCCGGGGTAGTTGTCAGCGTTGCCATTGCAAGAGCGAGCGCAAATGCTGCTGCGCGGATCATGATGAAGTCTCCGATTTGCGCGCCAAAGCGCGCGCTTGAACAGGGCGGAAGCGATTGCCGATGCCGCGCGTGCGTGACGTGGATTGTCTCGTGTCAGAATGCGGGGCTGCACTGCCCCCGGATGTGGCGTACACCCGTGTTTCGCGCACCCTTGCCGTGCTGCCAGAGCCGCCGCCATCACTGGCCATATTGGTCATTGTCGCTGCCGCAACGTCCACACGGCGAGCGCCCGACGCGTTTGCAGCTATCGTTGCGTTGCGCGCCTCAGCCACACGGGCCGAGGTTTGGTTAAAGGTGCTGACCGCCGCAGCATCCACCGTGTCGCCTTGCGGTGCAAGCCCGAACACCTGCCAGCCGGCAACCATGGTGCCGGTCACTTTGAGCACCATAAACATCAATGCGACATGTACCGCACCGATCAGGAAAAACGCCATCGCCGCACGAGGTGACACTTCGCCGGGTATGGCAACCAATGCGGACAACACCGGCACTGCCAACTCCAGCATGATTGTACCGCCCAACACTGCAAACAGCGGAGTCAGCGCCAGCATGACCAGTCCTTTGAGCCAGCCGGTGAACAGGCCGCGCGTCCCGTTGAACAGCGCCATCACGACAAAAATGGGGCCCACAGCGACAAGGAGCGCCAATGCGATCTTTGATGTAGCCAACACGCCCACTGTCCCCAGCAACAATAAGACTGCCCCCAACCACATCAAACCAGGCGGCGAGAATGCTTCAAAGTTCTCCTGACCCTGGCTCGCTTGCTGCACAGCCTCGAATACCACGTCCAGCTTTTGCCCGAATACCAGGGTGGCCGGGCCATCGCTGCCCGTAAGAACTCTGGCCAACCATTCCGGACCCCATACGATAAGGTTCCAGACGACGCCTTGGTAGGCGACCCAGCTTGTCGCAAAGGTAAGAACAAGGCCCAGAGTCATCATGCGCGGAACCAGTGCCCGGACGCTCAAGCTGGAGCGCCCCAGCATCAAGCTGATCCCGAAGAAGGCTACATAGAAGGTCAGCAGAATGACCAGGGTTGTTTGCAGCGCCCCGCCGGGAGCGAACAGGCTGCCGAACATACCCGCTGCGCCTTGCTGAGCCATGCATTCGATGGCCTGCAGCGCAGAGGCAATGCCCCCGCCCATGCCCTCTAGCGCAGTATCGCAAGTCCCCGCCATTACTCTGCCGCCTGCCACAGCGGCAATTCGCCGCCGGCATCATTGTCTGCATGTTCGGGCCACACGCGGCCGGTCAGCGGCGGGAACCAGTCCGCCGGATCATCGCCGACCGATGCGCGCAATTGGTCCAGCTTGCGCACTGAAGCTTCGCGGCCAGACAGGATCGTCAAAACTTCCGGAGCGCCTGAAAGGTCAAGCCGCACCACAACGCTCGCGTCGGGCTGACGAACCAGGAAGCAGCGGCTGTGTGCCGGAAGCGAGCGGATCAGCGCCAGCTCATGATCGGTCAGGCCAAAGCCATCGCAATAATCCTCCGCCCGCGCGCGGCTGTTTGGCATGAAAATCATCGTCGCGGTCTGTTCCACCAATGCAGCCGAGATCCGGCTTTCGAGTGCGTCGCTGGCACTTTGTGTGGCAAACCCAACCAACGCATTGCGCTTACGCAACGTCTTCAACCAGTCGCGGATACGCGCAGCGAAGACTTCGTCATCCAGCGCCTTCCACCCTTCATCGATCAGGATCATTGTCGGCTCGCCGTCCAAACGCTCATCAATGCGGTGGAACAAATACATCATGGTCGGCGTGCGGAGGCGCGGATTTTCAAGCAGCGCGGTCATGTCGAAGCCAAGCACACGGTTCGCCAGATCAAGCTTGTCGCTTGCGTTGTCGAACAACCAGGCGTGCTCACCATCACCGATCCATGCCGAGAGCCGGTCCGCCAGATCGCCGGGCTGCGGCCTGCGCGATCCGGCCAGCAATTCCTTGAAATGGCGCAAGCGGCGCAGCGAAGGATCATTCTGATAGGCGGCATCAACCGCTGTAGAGATTGTTGCCAGCTCCTCTGGCCCGTTCGCTTCGAGAATTGCGCCAAGCCAATCGCGCAGGAACGCCTTGTTCTCTGCCGTGTCGGGCAGTCCGAGCGGGTTGAAACCAGTTGGTTCGCCCGCGCTGATCCGGTCATATCGCCCGCCAATCCCGCGAATGAACAGCTCTGCACCGCGATCCTTGTCGAACAGGACTGTGCGTGGATTGAATTTCTGCGCCTGCGCAGCGAGGAAGTTCATCACCACCGTCTTGCCTGACCCGGATGGGCCGATGACCGAGAAATTGCCCAGATCGCCATTGTGAAAATTGAAGAAAAACGGAGTCGCGCTGGTCGTTTGCAGCAGCGTGACCGCTTCACCCCAGTGGTTGCCATTTGCCTTGCCCAGCGCAAAGCCATGCATTGAGCCGAAGCCAGCCATATTCGCGCTGCTGATCAGTGCGCGGCGCACCACATATTGCTCATTACCCGGAAATTGCGCCCAGAAACCCGGCTCCAAATTGATGTCTTCGCGAACAGCAATCGCGCCGGCATCTGCCAAAGCCGCAGCACAAGATGCCGTTGCCTCATCAAGCCGGGCCAGATTGCTTTCACGCACCAGCACTGTCAGATGATGATCGCCGAAGCCAACCGATCCATTGCCCAGCTCATCCCGGGCGGTAAGCATGTCAGCGCGCTCGGCCGCCGCCTCTTCATCCACCGCCCGCAGACGCCGCAGCGCCAAATCAATCCGCTCTCGTGCCGTGGTCCGTTCGGTAGGCGCGTAGCTTTCCGTGACGATCATCTCGTACGGCTGGCGCAGCAAGCCATCAAGCAGACCCGGCGATGTCGCGTCGGGGTATTCCTTAAGGCCCAGAAGAGCTGCGAATTCTACCTCGCCTGAACCGCGAAGCTCCATCGCATCCAAACCGAAACTTGCGCGTCGATAGGGCAGCATTTGACCTACGTCAGTGTCATGGTCCGGCTCGCGCACGGGGCGCATCTCGCCATTGTAGATCGCCGAAAGCAGCTCGAGCATTTCCGAATTGGTGCCCGTCAGCCCCTCATATTCGCCGAGCACCTGCGCGCCGTAACTTTGCAGCGATGCGACAAGCCCGGTGACCGCGGCCTTCAGTGTGCGAACATCCTTGGTATCGGCTTCGACTTCGCTGCTGCGCGCCCGATTGAAAAAGCGTGAAACACGTTCTGCCAGGCCCGCCTTGCCCTGTGCGGGTCGGCGGATCAGCGTGATAAACTGGTCATTGATGAACAGAGAACCACCTGCGAGCCGTTCTTTCCAACGCGTATCGATATGACGGCAGAGCGGATCATCGAATTTCGCATCCAGCTCTACCTCTACCCGGCGGCGGATGACATGGTGGTACAGCACGAAGCGTGAATCGAGTGTAGAACGCAGAACCACTTCGCGCGTCGCCGCATGGGCATTCAGGCTGTCTGTGTCCTCAGTTTCGAACAACAGGCCAGGAACTTGAATGGAGGACATGACCGATCCATCGCGCAGCAACAGCGTGTTTTCGTCGACCATCCGCAGATAGGGTAAACGGTCGCCAGCTTTGGCTTCCTTGGGGCCCCAGCCCGCCGCTCCGATCCATTTGCTCATATCAAATCAGTTCCTGCGTCACGGCGTGTAGCTATTGCAGCCCCAACGCTTGTAATTCTTTACCCGCGGGCACTGCGACACCTTGGTGATCCAGAGATCGAAAATGCGCGGTTCCCTCAAACAAGCGAAGTATCCGATGATGTGCACGACAATCGGCACCATTATGATCCACAGGCTGCTGAGGATCAGAAACGCAATCGTCGTCACCATCAGATTGATGATGAAGAAATTCATCGTCACCCCGGCGAACATCTGTGGCCGGGCCAGTGCGCGGTGCACGCTATGGCGAACGAGATTGCTCATCGACTAATCAAAAGCCCCCGATTGACGCGACCAGACGCGGCGCGCCGAAGATAATGAACACACCGATGATGACCGTGCCGCCATAGCGCCAGTTCATCCGGCCGGTCAGCATCATGAAGCCAACACCAGCCACCGCCATCACGGCCAGACTCGTTGCAATCGGTCCCAGCAGAATACCCTGCATCCAGACCAGTGCGCTGGTAATCGGATCGTCGCTCTGCTGAACCTGCTGCGCAAAAGCAGCGCTGGGCATAGCAAGCAGCATAAGCCCGGCTGAAAGTCTCACAATTGCGTTGCGGATATTTGAAAACATCTAGGTCGTCCCGTTCTGTCTGTTGCGATGATGCGCCGCAAGACGGCCCAAAATCGATCTAACGTAATTCTGTGTTTCGCGAATTTGCGGAACACCGTTCGCGCGCTCGACGCGTCCCGGACCCGCATTGTAGGCAGCGAGTGCCTTTGCCAAATCACCGTCAAAGCGGTTGAGCTGCATGCGCAGGTAACGTGCGCCGCCTTCCAGATTGGCGTGCGGATCGTCTGGATCGACGCCCAGATATCGCGCCGTGGCAGGCATCAATTGGGCGAGCCCCCTGGCTCCTTTCGGCGAAATCGAGCGGTGGCGCCACCGGCTCTCTTGCCAGACCAATGCTTCCAGCAAAGCCGGGCTGAGATCATAGCGGGTGCAGACATCAGCGACAGTTGCCGAGTAGGCCTGCGGCACTCCCACGGCGAGGGCTTCCACCAACATTACCGGGCTAACCGAGTATGGCGGGCGATCAGGAATAACAATGGCTTGCGATAGATCGTTGGCAACCGGAGCGGAAACGGCTAATTGGGTAATGGGGCCGCCCGCAATCCATTGCGCGCCATCGCTACCAATCTCCATCACATCGGCCTGCGCAGGCGCTGCCACCGCAACAGCGCTTAACAGCCCTGCGGCAAATAGCCCGCGCGCGGGAAAGAGAATCAGTTCACGACCATTCATTAACCCCGAATGCTTAGCTCAAATGACAGTGACGTGACAGAACAGGGTTACCAAGCCAGATAGATTTCTTGCGAAAAACCGCAAAAATTGCACAACTGGGTCGCACAACCCTCATAACTACCTCATTTGATGATTAACCGGCTTCTACAGAAACTTGGTTCATAGGCGGCAATGCCATACCCATTCCAGTCGGAGACTTTGGTCTATAGGGAGCCTCAAGCGCTGCGAGTTCTTCTGTCGAAAGATCGATATCAAGCGCGGCGATTGCTGCATCGATATGATGTTCCTTTGACGCGCCAATAATGGGAGCCGCAACGGCAGGCTTGGTGAAATGCCAGGCAAGAGCCACACTGGCACGGCTGACCCCGCGAGTTTTCGCAACTTCGCCCACCGCCTCAATGATAGCTCGGTCAGCCTCGTCATCGTCCTTGTAGAGAGCCTTGCCCACTCCGTCGGTCTTGCTGCGCACGGTCTCTTCATCATTGGCCCGCGCCAGTCTGCCGCGCGCAAGCGGGCTCCAGGGGATGGCACTGACGCCTTGATCTTCGCACAGGGGCAGCATTTCGCGCTCTTCCTCACGGTAAAGCAGATTGAGCTGATTCTGCATCGAGATGAACCGGGTCCAGCCATTTGCACGCGCCAATTCCTGCGCCTTGGCGAATTGCCACGCGTACATAGAGGACGCGCCGATATGCAGCGCTTTGCCCGATTTCACGATGTCATGCAGCGCCTCCATCGTTTCCTCGATCGGCGTTTCGTCATCCCAGCGGTGGATCTGGAACAGGTCGACATAATCCGTACCCAGCCGCACCAGACTGTCATCAATTGCCTGCATCAATGCTTTGCGCGAATTGCCGCCCGCGTTGGGAGCCTGGCGCCACGGGAAATAGGCTTTGGTCGCGAGCACAATCTCGTCACGCTGGGCCATTTCCCTAAGCAGCTTTCCAGTGATTTCCTCTGACGTTCCGCCCGCATAGACATTGGCTGTATCGAAGAAGTTTATGCCGGATTCCAGAGCCTTGCGAAAGAATGGGCGGCTTTCCTCTTCGTTCAAAAGCCAATCGCCATGCCAGCCCTTGGTCGTGTCACCATAGGTCATGCAGCCGAGGCAAAGGCGCGAGACAGTCAGCCCCGAAGTTCCCAGTTTCGTAAACTTCATCATGTTCCCTTTACAGCGATAGGCCGCCGTCAACGATCAGCGATTGCCCGGTAATGTAGCTTGCAAGCGGCGACGACAGGAACAGCGCCGCACCGGCCATATCCTGAGGCGTGCCCATCCGGCCCAACGGAATGCGGGCGATTGCGCCATCGCGGCGTTGCTCGTTCTCGGTTGTAACCTTGGTCATCTTTGTCGGCACAAAACCGGGCGCAATGCCGTTCACACGAATGCCATCTCGCGCCCAGGCTTGCGCCAGCGAGCCTACAAGACTGGCAGCGCCCGCCTTGCTTGCGCCATAGGCGGGGTTGCCGATCATGGCATGGAACGCGCCGGTCGAACTGACAATGATGATTGAACCGTCGCGTTTTGCGAGCCCCAGATGAAAGGCGCGCGCACAATCCATCACCGAGTTCAGATTCACGTCGATCACGTCGTCCCAGCCTTCACGTTCGAACTCGCGGCGTCCATATCGCACCGCGCCCTGGCACAGGACCAGAACGTCAATGGGATCGAGCTTGGCTGCAAGCACATCGGGCGAATCCCGATCAGTCACATCAAGCTGATGATAGGTCAGCCCGGTAAAATCGCTGTCCTCAGCTTCCAGATAATCACCTTCATCGGGCCGCGTACCTGTAACATGCGCCTCTGCTCCACGCTCGGCAAATCCGCGTGCAATGCCATTGCCGATCCCGCTCGAGCCACCGATCACCATCACGCGCTTGCCAGAAAAATCGAGCGGGTCAGACATAGCTTAAGATCCTCAAATGGAACGCGAAATCACTTCTTTCATGATTTCGTTTGTACCGCCAAAAATGCGCGTCACGCGCGCATCGCGCCACAACCGGGCAATGGTATACTCATTCATATAGCCAGCGCCACCATGCAGTTGCAGCGCCGTGTCGCACGCCTCCCATTGCAGATCAGTGTGCCACAGCTTCGCCGCGCTGGCTTCATCGGTTGTCAGCTCGCCGGCCAGATGTTTGCGGATCGCCCAGTCCAGATGCGCCCAGCCCACTTGCAGTTTGGCCTTGATGTCCGCCAGTGTGAATTTGGTGTTCTGGAACTCGAACACTGTCTTTCCAAATGCCTTGCGGTCCTTCGTAAAACTAACCGCTTCATCGAATGCGCGCTGCGCGGCGGCCTGTGCACCCACGGCGATGCCCAAACGTTCCTGAGGTAATTCTTCCATCAGATGGATGAAGCCGCGGCCTTCACCACCCAGAATATTGGTCTTGGGAACGCGGCAATCGTTGAAGAACAGCTCTGATGTATCGGCCGAATGCTGCCCGATCTTGTCGAGGTTACGACCGCGTTCAAAACCCGGCGTATCTGCATCAACCAGGATCAATGTCGTGCCCTTTGCGCCTTGAGTCGGGTCTGTCTTGGCAACCACGATGACGCAATCGGCGTTCTGGCCATTGGTGATGTAGGTCTTGGAGCCGTTGATCACGAGGTGATTGCCGTCTTCAACCGCAGTCGTGCGAATACCCTGCAAATCGGACCCCGCGCCTGGTTCAGTCATGGCAATGGCCGTAATGATATCGCCAGAGACCATTCCGGGCAGGTATTTCTGCCGCTGCTCTTCAGTACCCAGCCGTTCAAAGTAATTGGCCGTGATGTCGCTTTGCAGAGTGAAGCCTGCCGCAGAACCCAGGTACGAAAGCTCTTCACACAGCACGCAGTTAAAGCCGAAATCGAGCCCCAGCCCGCCATTTTCCTCTTTCACAGTAGGGCACAGCAGGCCCGCCTCACCAACAGCCTTCCAGACCTCGCGCGGGACAATACCTTCTGCTTCATGCTGGTCCAGATTAGGCTCGAGATGTTGCGCGAACACCTTTCGCACGGTGTCACGGAAAGCCTCATGGTCTTCGTTATAGGCGGTGCGATAGCTTGTATCGAGCATGTGAATTCAACTTCCCTGATATTGAGATGGAAACGTTATGGCAGCGTGCGGCCGATATGCACACTTGGTGAAACTGACAATGCAGGTGGATATGCGCGCGCCGGCATTTGGCGAGTTAGTCGCGTTAAGCTAAACTTGCCTAACGCCCAACAAGGGCGAGACGGTGAGAAACTCGATGGAACCGATTGATACAGGTGCGCTGGTCGGCTGGAAGCTGGACGATCTTGGCAAACGCATGGTGTTGCACATGCAAACAATGCACCGGACCGAGAGCGAAGAGAAGGAAGTCCACGAACGCGCAGTGATGCTCGATCGCAATCAGGCAGTCCTGCTCGCAAATTATCTGTTTGAGATGACCGGCCAGTCAAAACCCAAGCGACGCAGCGTGTTGCAAGCCCTGTTCGGAAATTAGCCCGTACAGCCAACGCTTTACCCTGCCAGAATGTCACGCAGGCTGCCGTCGAAGGCCCACGTCTTGTTGGCATTGATTAAATGCAGTCGCCAGTGTTTGGCCGCCCCGTCACCATCTCCAGCTTCGATCAGGTCGATCAGCTTTCGCATGCTTTTCAATGCCGTACCACTGTCCGCGATCCGCCCTTCGGCATCGCGCCGTATCAGCCGCAACTTCACCTGATCCATCAGATCGTGCAGCATCTGGATCATGAAGTGGAGCGTGCGATTGCCACCTTGTTCCACCAGCAATTCATGAAACTCTGTCAACGCCGCGATAAAGCCGCGCGTGTCGCCCGCCTCATCCAGGCGCTCCAAACGGTCAATCTCGTTTCGAAGTATCTCTAGTGAAGCCTTAGCACCCGTTCGCGCCAAACGGCGAACCACATACAGTTCCAACGCCAGCCGGGCTTCAAAGATATCCGGTACAGTGGTTTCATTCGCTTGCAGAACGAAGCTTGCATAGCGCGACACACCGCTCACTTTCGGGCGGCTGACACGAGCGCCACTGCGCGATCCACGCGTAACGGAAATCAACCGCTCGGCCTCCAGAATACGAAAGGCTTCACGCAAAGTCGGGCGCGACACGCCAAATTGTTCCAGCAGTTGGCCCTCTGGCGGTAAAGACGAACCTTCGTCCAGATCGCCGGAGATGATCCGCTTGCGGATCCGGTCTGCAACAATCTCAGCGGTCTTTGGCACCCGCAGTTCTTCGCTTTGACCAAGATCCAGGATGTTGGGTTGGTCGGCAACCAAACTGCCGCGCCCCAATGCGTTGTCGTCAGACCTCGCCATTTATTGTCAGATACCTCTCGTCAGCCCGTGATGTCTCACTTAGTTAGCGAAGTCGGCCCGCCATGTCATGGGGCTATTGTTAGCGCTCTTGGTTCGAGAAGATGGGTTCGCGCTTGCAAAACAGGGTGGTCCTGCGCACATGGGGCGCATGGATGCCAAGGCTACGACAACTTATCGCGCCGGATCAGACAGCGTCATGCTTCGCCGCGCCATGGGCTGCTACGCGACGGGGATAACAGTGGTTACCGCGCGCGCACCCGACGGCGAGCCCGTTGGTCTCACCGCCAACAGCTTCACTTCGGTCAGCCTTGAACCCCCGCTCTTGCTGGTTTGTCCGGCTCTATCCGCGGCCACCACACAAGTGCTGTTGGAAGCGGATCATTTCGCAGTGAATGTCCTGTCAGACGAACAGGCCAACCTTTCTCGTCTGTTCGCCACGAAAGGCACAGACCGTTTCGCAGAAACGCAGTTCGAGACCTGGCATCACGACGTACCCATCATTCGTGACGCGCTCGCGAATTTCGAGTGCCAGCGTTACTCAGTCGCCGACGGTGGTGATCACGCGATCTTGGTGGGGCAGGTCGAGCATGTTCGCTTTGCCGAGAAAGGCGATCCGCTCCTCTATTTCCGCGGTGAGTACCGCAACCTGCAAAGCGACTGACCCAATCTGCAAACAAAAAGGGCCGGCGCGAAGCCGGCCCTTCCCCCCATTCTGATCCCAGGGGGAGGAAATCCCCTGTGCTGGACCAAGAAACTCTTTGATCAGAAGTTTATACCAACAGCCACACCGTAGCGGCGCG